>Ga0194055_10000267_pt1 | contig 41044 bp, 35 predicted proteins | sample SepL449m_MetaG_FD_155482 | JGI IMG/M metagenome (GOLD analysis project Ga0194055, IMG submission 155482) | Anoxic zone freshwater microbial communities from boreal shield lake in IISD Experimental Lakes Area, Ontario, Canada - Sep2016-L442-9m | ecosystem: Environmental > Aquatic > Freshwater >... | reverse complement strand
GAACGGCGAGGCAATGCTCGCATCGTGGGATCAGATCGAGGCGATCGAACGTGAGACAGGTGCGCGTCTAATCGCGACGCACGAACTCGATTACGAGACCGCCGTGCCAAAGCCGCCGGACGGATGGGAGTGAGCAACTGCGGGTGAGTCGGTGGCGGCTGGCTCCCGCAGGAGCTTGTTGGATTCGCATTGAAGCACGCCGCGCTCTAGCCTATTGACGCAATGTTTTCTCCGATTCGTCCTCCCGTCGAGATCATGTCCACGACCGATATCGCGCGACTCGACACGGCCTGGCGCGAGATCGTGTCCGAGATGGGCGTGCAGTTCGAGCACCCTGAGGCGCTGGCAATTCTTGCCGAGGCGGGCCAGCGGGTCGAGGGTGAGACGGTCTATTTCGACGCCGACTGGGTTGCGAGCAAGGTTGCTGAGGCGCCGTCGAGCTTTGTCTGGGAAGGGCGCAATGCTGAGCGATCGATTCCGATCGGCTCGGGCGTGATGTCGTTCGTGCCGGCCTATGGCGCACCGTTCGTCCGTCGCGCCGGCCAGCGCTCGTCGGCGACACTCGCCGACCTCACCGACCTGGTAGCGCTGATCCAAGATGCGCCCGAACTCGATTCGGCCGGCGGCGTGGTCTGCGAACCGCAAGACGTGCCGATTGAGTATCGGCACCTGCACCTCGTTCGCACGCTCGCCGTGCTTTCCGACAAGCCTTTCATGGCGGCCGTCTCGTCGAAAGAGGCGGCTGAAGACAGTGTGGCAATGGCAGAGATCCTGTTTCAAGGCCTCGCTGGCCGGACAGTGATGACCGCGATTCTCAACTCCAACTCGCCCCTGCGCTGGGATGGTCGGATGACCGACGCGATGCTTGTCTTGGCCAAACACAATCAGGCCGCAATCGTGATGCCGGGCGCCATGCTCGGGGCGATGGCGCCCGTCACGCTTGCTGGCGGGCTGGCACTGCTGCTGGCGGAGGCCTTTGCAGCGATCGCGCTGATCCAGGTCGTACGCCCAGGTGCACCCGTCTTGCTGGGTGGTGGACTGCCTGTCACCGACATGCAGTCGGGTGCAGCCGGATTTGCCGGACCAGAGATTGGGATCAGCCTGCTCGTTGGTGGCCAGCTCGCGCGCCACTATGGTCTGCCCTGGCGCGCACTCGGTGGGGGTTTGACGACGAGCCAGACGGTGGATGCTCAAGCGGGCTGGGAGTCGATGCAGGTGATGAGCGCGGCCTTTGCTGCGCAGGCCGACGTGGTGATGCACGCCGCGGGTTGGTTGGACGCCGGGCTCGTGACCAGCTTCGAGAAGGTGATTGCTGATCTCGACCTGATCGCCTCGTTGCAGGTGGAATACGGCCCCTTCGTCGTCGATGACGACACGCTTGCGTTGGATGCGATCCGCGAAGTCGGACCAGGAGGACATTTCTTTGGGGTTGAGCACACGATGGAGCGGTTCCGCACGTGCTTCCATCGCCCCACGCTCGCCTCGACAGCCAATCTTGATCGCTGGACGCGGTCGGGCTCACTGTCAGCGGAGCAGCGGGCCGAGGAAATCTGGCTCAACCGCCTTGAGGCTCATGTGCCGCCACCGATCGACGAGGCAATCTTGCGCGAACTCGATGCCTACATCGCGCGTCGCACGAGCGAACTGGGCTGAGCCTCAGCGTCCGGCGAGCAGATGGCCGATGGTCTCGACGAGGTCGGTGTCTTCCCCCGCCGCCGCGACGGCATCATCGCCAAGCTCTTCAACGAGGCGACAGGCGACCTGAAGTTCGTTGAGGCGTGAAGCGTACGCCGTCGCGTCGGCGACGTTCTCGTCATGGCCCTCAAGGGCGTAGACGGGAGCGAACCGTCCGAGGCGCTCGAGCAGCGCACGCGTACCCGTGGTCGTCAGATAGACCGGGTCGCCCCAGAGGCACTGATAGAGCGCGTCACCGAGAAACAACACGCGATCCTCGGGCTCCCACACCACGACCGAGTCTTCGGCGTGGTCGCCACCCACCCAGCGCAACTCGATCGTCGTGTCGCCGAGGTCGACTTCGTGCGATTCGGCGAAGATGACCTGCGGCACGACGATGCGCAGCTCGGAGCGGTCCGGTAGTTCCTCCCGGATATGGGGGAGGGAGAATTCGAGTTCGAGGCCATCGCGCACGCGTTGTTCCAGTGCTGCATCTGACCAGTCGTAGGCAGCCTGAGTTGCGACACCCGCGGCGGTTTTCTCGCAGGCAATCACAGGTACGTCGAGTGCGGCTGAGCCGAATGAGTGGTCCCAGTGCCAGTGTGTCAACGCGATGCCAAGAATCGGTGGGCGATCGCGCACTGCGAGCTCCGTTGCAAAAGCGCCAAGGTGCGCGGGGGAGGCCCCGCCATCAACGATCAGCGTGCCGGCCGTCCCGCGGATCGCTCCGAGCACGGGGCGGTCCGTGCGCTCGTCGGGCGTGAAGCGATCGACGCGAGCAGAGACCTCTTCAAAGCGACAGCCAGGCATAGCGGCAGTGTACGAGGACTGAACGGAACCGGCCGATCGGCGGGTCGTCACCGCCGACCGCCCGGTCTCGTTCGTGAAGGAACCCCAGTGCCCGGTCTCATCAACGGATCACCAAAGCTACTACGGAAGACGCGCCGGAAGCGAAAATCTGACGGTGGACCTCTGCCCAGTCTGCTGAGGGAAACTAGGCCCCGTCCGGAGAGCGGCGCGAAAGCAGCGAGCCCTGCGCAGAATTGGCAGCGTCAAGCACGATCGCATCGCCCCGCCAGAGGTCGTCCGAGTGTTCGATCGGCGTGCCATCGCTGGCGTAGACGGTGCGTTCTTGCCGGAGAAGCGGCGTGCCGGCTTTGACGCTGAGCAGCAGAGCCGTCTGGCGATCTGCACCGACAGCACTGATGCGGTGGTGGCCGGAGGCCACGATGACGCCGTGCTCGGCGAGGGCCGCGTAGACGGAACCGCGCTCGAGGTCGGCGTCGACGAGGAGTGCGCCAATCGTCTCGGGGTAGGTCGCTCGCTCGACGAGCGTCGGCTCTCCATCGAGCAGACGAACGCGCAGCAGCGACCACGCGCTTACTTCACGCCCAAGGTGGAGTGCATCCGCCGCGGTGTCGCCCGCGGCTCCTCGGACGAGTTCGACGACGCGTGCGCTCGGGACCGCATCGATCGTGCGCGCCCAGGCCGAGAAGGAGAGCAGCTCGGAGAACGGCTGCAGGCGCGGGCGGGTCAGCACGGTGGTGCGTGCGCCCTGACGCGTCTGCACGCGACCTTCGCCACGGAGCGTGCCAACGGCCTGGCGAACTGTGCCGCGCGCCAGGCCTATCGCGTCGCTCAAAGCGGCATCGCCAGGCAGTGGGTCGCCGGGGCGAAGGTCGCCGGCGTCGATCGTCTCGCGTAGTGCCGCGGCGAGACGTACGTGCGCGGCCTGGGCGTCGTCGAGCGCAGCGAAGCGGCGGGTAACAGCCCGGAGAACGTCGTCGCCTTGTCTCTTGACATGACTAGACAAGTCTGCGACCTTGAGTTCTACATGTCCAGACAGGTGTCCTCATGAGTGCAACTGTACCGAGTCGCGCACGCATCGTCATCATCGGCGGTGGTGTGATTGGCGCCAGCATCGCGTATCACCTTGCCAAAGCGGGTGAGCAAGACGTGGTGCTGCTCGAGCAGACCGAGATTGGTGGCGGCACGACGTGGCATGCAGCCGGGATGGTTGGCCGTCTCCGTACCAGCAGCACGTTTGCGCAAATGTGCGACGCGTCGGCCAAGCTCTACGCCGGGCTAGAAGCCGAGACCGGCGAGGCCGTCGACTGGCGCCAGTGCGGGACGCTCTACGTGGCGCGCAACGAGGAGCGGATGTTCCAGTACCGCCGCACGGGTGCGATGGCTCAGCACCTCGGGATCGACGTCAACATGGTCGGCAAGCAAGAGGCAATCGACCTCTTCCCGTTGCAGTACGGCGACGACCTAGTCGGTGGCCTGCACATTCCCGACGACGGTAAGGTCGAACCGGCAGGCGTGGCTCGGGCGCTCGCCAAGGGTGCTGCGATACGTGGCGCCACGATCTGCGAACACGTGCGCGTGACGGGTCTCCAAGTTGCAAACGGTCGCGCCACCGGAGTGTTGCTCGAGTCGGGTGACGTGCTGGAGGCTGAGGAGATCGTGCTGGCCGGTGGCATGTGGTCGCGAGACTTGGGGCAGAAGTTTGGGATCAACATTCCGTTGGCCCCCGTCGAGCATCACTACGCCGATTCAAACCCGATTGCCGGCGACATCGACATGTATCCGTGCACGCGCGATGCCGATGGCTGCACGTACTACTTGACGGTGCACAACAAGATTCGGCTTGGTGCCTTTCAGGCCGTCACGAAGGCGTGGCAGGTCGATCCCGTACCGCACCCCTTCTCGTTCCAACTGCTGGAGGACGATTGGGACCATTTTGGGCCACCCCTCGAAGCGGGCCTACATCGGCTACCGATTCTTGAAGAGGTTGGCTTCGAACGGTTCGTCAATGGTCCAGAGTCGTTTACCCCCGACGCGAACTTCATGCTCGGACCGGCTCCGAACGTCCCCGGTGTTTGGGTCTGTGCGGGGATGAACTCCGCCGGCATGGCCTTTGGTGGCGGAGTCGGAGAGGCGCTGGCTGCGTGGATGATCGACGGGTATCCGCCGTACGACCTGAGCATGGTCGACCCGGCACGCTTCGCACCCGAGCAGAACAATCTTGAGTATCTGCGTCAGCGTGTCACCGAGGCTCTGGGCACGCATTATCTGATGGCCTACCCCAATCGCGAACTGTTGACTGGGCGTCCGCTGCGCACCTCGCCGGTACACGACGTGATCAAGGCGCATGGAGCGTGGTTCGGCGAGAAGGCCGGGATCGAGCGCCCGAATTTCTTTGGCGATGTCGGTACCACCCCGACCGTCGAGTACTCCTTCGGTCGGCAATCGTGGTTTGCCGAGCATCGCGCGGAGCACCTCGCCTGTCGCGAGTCGGCCGCGATCTTCGACCAGTCGGGCTTCGGCAAGATCGAGGTCACTGGAGTCGACGCCGTGCGCGTGTTGAATCGGCTCTGTGCCAATGACGTCGATGTCGATCCGGGCACGCTGGTCTATACGGCAATGCTCGACGAGCGTGGCCGCTTCTTTAGCGACCTAACCGTGCTGCGGCTCACAGAGGATCGTTTTCGCCTGATCACCGGCACCGCCCAGCGCATCCGCGATCTCTGGCACGTACGACGTGGAGCCGAGGGCAGCGACTGCACCGTCGAGGATGTGACCGCCGCGTCGGCCGTGCTGAGCGTGATGGGTCCCAGCAGCCGGGCGCTGCTCCAGCCACTCGTCGATGGCGACCTCTCGAACGAGGCCTTCCCGTTTGGAGCCGTGCGCGAGCTCGGCATCGCTGGTGCCAGTGTCCACGCTGCGCGCGTGACCTACGTCGGCGAGCTCGGCTGGGAGTTGCACGTCCCTGCTGCTGAAGCGACAACGGTGCTCGAGGCAGTGCTCGCAGCTGCGCCCGACCACGGTGCGCAGTTGGCGGGGCACTACGCGATCAACTCGCTGCGCCTCGAGAAGGCCTACCGCGCCTGGGGGCACGAGCTCTCGCCCGATGAGACGCCGATCGAGGCTGGTCTATCGTTTGCGATCGCCTGGGACACTCCCGCCGGTTTCGTGGGTCGCGAGGCACTACTCGCGCAGCGCGAAGCAGGCCCCGATGCACTGACCAAGCGCCTCGTGGCGTTTATGGCCACCGAGCCGAGCGTCACCCTCTGGGGTGGCGAACGACTCTGGCGCAACGACGAGCCACTCGGCTACACGACGAGCGCGGCCTACGGTCATGCCGTTGGTGGTGCCGTGGCGCTCGGCTACGCGCGCAACCCTGAGGGCGTCAGTGCCGCGTGGATCAACGATGGCTCCTACGCCGTCGAAGTCAATGGGCAGCGCTTCGCCATCGAGGCTTCACTCAAACCGTTTTACGATCCCAACCGCAGCCGCGTGCTGCTCTAGGAGCACCGATGGACCAGGCCGACGTTGTTGTGATTGGTGGGGGAGTGACGGGCGCGAGCATCGCCTATCACCTGGCAAAAGCAGGCGCTGGACAGGTGATACTGATCGAGAAGGGCGAGTTGACGAGTGGGTCCACGTGTCATGCCGCCGGTCTGGTCACGCAGTTCAATCCCTCACAGACGATGATGCGGTTTCGGAAGTATTCGATCGAGCTGTTCAACGAGCTAGAGGTCTTCGAGACGACGGGTTCGCTGCGGATTGCGTCGTCCCCCGAGCAACTGGCCGAGATGAAGCGCGGCGCCTCGCGGGCCCGCGGTATCGGCATGGAGGTCGATCTACTCTCGCCCGAGGAATCGCTCGAGAAGATGCCGGCCGCCTCGCCCGAGAGTCTCTTTGGCGGCCTCTGGGTCCCGCAGGACGGTTGGCTTGATCCACACCGTGCAACGTACGCGTTGGCGAACGCCGCCCGCGATCTCGGCGTCGAGATTCGAGGGCACTGCCGTGTGACGGCGATTGAGCGAGGCGCGCACGGTGAGATCACCGCAGTCATGACCGAGCAGGGTCGCATCGCAACGCCCTGTGTCGTCAATGCTGCGGGCATATGGGCGCCGCGGATCGCCGCGATGGTTGGCACGTGGGTGCCGTCGACGCCGGTCGACCATCAGCACATCGCGCTCCACGCAGTCGATGGCTTCGAGTTGCCGCGAGACATGCCGTGCTTCCGAGATCCCGACAATCTCGTCTACGGCAAGTCCGAGGCGGGCGGCATTCTCTTTGGTGGATACGAGCCCGACGCGCCGTCGCGGTGGGTCGATGGCGTGCCGTGGGAGCACAGCGCGCGTTCCCTGCCGCCGAGTGAGGAGCGCTTCGCACAGTTGATGGAGGGCGCGATTCGGCGCTTTCCCTTCCTCGAGAAGGCCGGCGTCGTCAGCCTGGTCTGCCATCCCGATGCGATGACGCCCGACGGCAACCCGCTGCTTGGGCCGATGCCTGGTGTGCCTGGTTTCTGGATGGCCGCAGGGCTGTCGCTGAATGGCTTTGGTGGCGCAGGTGGTATTGGCAAAACGATTGCCGAGTGGATCACGACGGGCGAGACCGAGCTCGACGTGTCGGGCTATCGGCCGTGGCGTTTCGGTTCGGTCTACCGCGATCCGCAGCACGCGGCAATTGCGGCGCAAGAGGCCTACCGCTACTACTACCGCCTTCGCTATCCGTTTGATCAAGACGAGTGGGGTCGCCCGACGCGGCTCTCCGCCTTGCACGGACGACTTCAAGAGGCCGGCACGGTGTTCGGTGTCAAGTCGGGCTTCGAGCGCGCCGACTACATCGATCCTGGCAAGCCTTGGCGCCGCATGGGCGCCGATCAGCGCGAATGGGGCTGGGGCAAGCCTCCCTTCTTCGACCTCGTCGGCGAAGAGCATCGTGCGATGCGCGAGGCGGTCGGCATCATCGACCTGTCCAGCTTTGGCAAGATCTCGATTGAGGGAGCCGATGCCGAGACGCTCGTCGAATTTGCCTGCGATGCCTCGATGGATCGAGCGATCGGCAGCGTCATCTACACGCAGATGCTCGACCACCGCGGCGGCATGATCGCGGACGTCACGGTCACTCGTCTCGCCGAGCAGCGCTTCCGGATGGTGACGGGTGCGGGTGCGCTCGCCTCGGATCTCGGCTGGCTGCAAGGCATCGCCCATCGGCTCCAACTCGACGTGGAATTGACGGACGAGAGCGATCGCCTGTCCGTGATCGGCATCTGGGGCCCGAACGCCCGCGCGGTGATGACGGCTGCCACGACGGAGGACCTCAGCAACGAGGCCTTCCCGTTTGGCACCGGGCAAGACATCGTTGTCGGCTCGGCGCCAGCCTTTGCGCAACGCATCACGTACGTCGGCGAGTTTGGCTACGAGCTCTACGTCGACCCCGCCTGGACGGTCGCCGTCTGGGATCGACTGATGGCCGCTGGGGCAGAGCACGGCATTCGCGTCTGCGGGTATCGCGCGCTCGATGGTCTGCGGATGGAGAAGGGCTACCGCTACATCGGCACCGATCTGACCCCGAACGACACGCCCGACCAGGCTGGCCTTGCGTTCTGCGCCAAGAAGGACGCCGATTTCGTCGGCCGCGATGTACTCGTTGTGCGGCGCGAAGAGGGCTTTACGACGCGCATTCGCACACTCGCCTTGAGCGATGGTGGTTGGGTCTCGGCCTATGGAGGCGAGGTTGTGCTGCGCGACGGCGAGGCGATCAGTCGGTTGCGTTCCGTCGCCTATGGCTACAGCGTCGAGCGGATGCTCGCCTACGCGTACCTCCCGACCGATCTAGCGGAGGGCGAACAGCTGGTCGTCGAGACGCTCGACGGGCCGGTCACGGCAACGATTATGGCCGACCGACTCGTCGATCCGAGTGGTGCCCGCCTGCAGTAGTTTGCGACCTGTTGGTCGTGATCAAATCGCAACTTCAGAGATGAAGGTTTTGGCATGGTGGCCGGAGAATCGGTGGGCATGATTTTCAATAAGACTCCGCGCGTTTCGTATGCCAGTGTCACTGCCACGCTGGCCCTGTTTCTCTCCGTCGGCGGTGTGAGTTACGCAGCCACAGCGTTGCCGCGCGATAGCGTCGGCACGCCGCAGCTCCGCGATGGCGCCGTCGACAGCGCGAAAATCAAAGATGGAGCCCTGCAGTACGAGGACTTTGGCTTCGGGCAGATCCCTGCTGGCCTCGCGGGTCCGAGGGGGCCCAAGGGCGAGCGTGGTGCGCGAGGGCCGAAAGGCGCCAAGGGCGTCACGGGTGCGAAAGGCGAAACGGGCGCGGCCAGTGCAACATCGGTGGTCGTTCGCTCGAGCGAGGCTGTTCAGCTAACTGGCCTCGTCGCGTCTGTCACGGTTGCCAGCTGCGTCGCCGGGGAACGTGCGGTCGGTGGCGGATTTGATGTCACACCGAACAATCGTTTCGTGCGTGTAATGCGTAGTGCACCAACCGCGGCCGCTGGAGCAGTGCCGACGGACTGGGAAGTAGAGGCGTTATCGGATGCGTCTGGTGACTACCCGTTCGTCACAGCCACCGTGATCTGCGCGAAGCCGTAGCTCAGGCTGCGCGGCCGGCGTCGCGACGCGCCTTGAGGCGGTGAATCGCGATCGGGACGACGCTGACGACCACGATCAACAGAATCGCGTACTCGAGGTTGTTCTTGATCACCGGCACGTTGCCGATCAGATAGCCGAGCACGGTGAGGCTGACTGTCCAGAGGGCTGCGCCGATCGCGCTGTAGAGCGCGTAGCGACGGAAGTCCATCTTGCCGGCTCCTGCGAGCACGGTGATAAACGTGCGCACGATCGCAATGAAACGGCCGAGAATGATTGCAGCGGCACCGTATTTATTGAAGAACTCTTCGGTGTGATCGATGTACTTCTTCTTGAAGATTCGGGAGTCTTCTCGTCGGAAGAGCGTCGGGCCAGCGCGCCTGCCGATCCAGTAGCCGAGCAGGTTGCCGGCGAAGGCAGCGACGAAGAGCAAGATGCAGGTCGCCCAGAGTGGCGTGCCGATCGCGCCATTCCCAACAAACAGCCCAACGACGAACAACAGCGAGTCGCCGGGGAGGAAGAACCCGATCAGCAGCCCGCACTCGGCGAAGATCATCGCTGCCGCGACCCAGATTGCCAGATGGCCTGCGTTGTTCAGAATCTGGTCGGGCTTGAGTGCCGAGAGCACGCTCGCGAAGAGCGGGGTGATGAGCGCTGCGAACTGCACGTGAGGAAGTCTACGTGGAGGGGGCCGGGGCTAGACCTCCGCCAACCCCTGCATGTCGACGTCCTCGAGCCAGCGCCGAAACGCAATCGAGGACAGATCCGGCACCTTGATGTGGAGCTCTTGCTTGAGCGAGGCCGGGATTTCCTCGGGCCGAATGCTCTCGACGACGACTCGATCCTGTTCGAGAATAAACAGGTAGTCACTGACGAAGTTGGCGTTCGTTTCGACGTAGTTGCGGAAGGCAATCCGGAAGACCTTCGTCTTCTTCGCCTCAGTCGGTGAGGCGATCACCATCACGGACATCACGTTGCCGGAGGTATCACCGTCGACCGTCACGTAGAGGTGCATGGTGAACGGATAGACGTGCGTGTAGACGTAGGTAATGCGCGAGTTCTGCGTGCCATCGACGCTGCGCCAAAACTGGTTGGGGACGCGAAACCACTGACCCCAATCCTCGGCGTGGAGGTCGTAGGGGTCCTGCTCGGGCGCGTCGGGATCACCGAGTAGCTCGGGGTGCACGAAGGGGAAATGCGAGACGTCCATCGAGTTCTCGGTCGAACGGCCGGCCGAGGTGTTCCACTCGAGGACGCTAAACACCTCGGTCGTGAAGGTCGCGTCCTGATCGAGGTTCTCGGGGACGTGGGGAATCTCTTGGATTGGGTCTTCGAGCGCCACCCAGACGAGTCCATACCGCTCCGCGACGTGGTACGAAATTGCACGCGCAGCCGCAGGAATCGGCTTACCGGGCTGTGCCGGGATCTTCACGCAGGCACCCGTCGAATCGAATTCCCAGCCGTGGTACGGGCAGACGATGCAGCCGTTTTTGACCAGGCCGAGAGAGAGTGCAGTGCCACGGTGGATGCAGAGATCTTTGAAGACACTGATACCGGCATCGGTACGAAAGGCAACGAGCTTCTCGTCGAGCAACACGAATTGCTGCGGCTGCTCGGTGACATCTTCGACGCGAGCAATCGGATGCCAGAACTGGGAGAGGCGCTTGGCGGGCTGTGCCATCACACGTGCCCGTGCTCGAGGACCTGGTCGAGCCAGGCATCGATCAACACGTGGGCATGCGGCAGCATGCGGTCCGAATGCTCGAGCACACCTGCCAGTAGCTGATCGAGGCCGCCGGGTCCGAGCACGGTTTCGGCCGCTGTTTTGTAGGCCGGGATCTCCGCCCACTCATCCGCCAGTTGCTGGTCGACCTCGAGGTGAAACTGCACGCCATAGGCGACCTCGCCGAAACGAAAGCCTTGGTTGGCGTAGGCCGGGCTCGAGAAAAGACTGACGGCACCCTCGGGCAGGTCGAAGGTATCGCCATGCCACTGCAGGGCCTTGAAGGTAGGGGGCAGGATCGACGCGACGGGATCGCGCAGGCCCTCCTCGGTCAACATCACGTCGAGCACCCCAACCTCGGGGGTCTCGCCGGCGTAGACGCGGCCGCCGAGCGCGGCGGCCAAGAGCTGCACGCCGAGGCAGGCACCGAAGTAGGGGAGGCCGGCACGGACGGCGTCGCCGATGAGTTGCTTCTCGGCGACGAGCCAGGGATACGCAGCGTCTTCGTAGACACCCATCGGACCACCCATCGCGATGATCGCACCGAAATCACGCCAATCGGGCAACGGCTCGCCCTCATCAACCTCAACCGGGAAGAGGACGTGGCCGCGGGCAGCAAGCGCAGTGCCATAGGCGGCCGGTGGTTCACAATCGATGTGCTGGAGCACCAAAATATTCATGCGCCGAGTGTACTGGGAAACGAAGGGAAATCGAGCTCGCGACGTGCAACGCCCGTACAATCGCTAGCGCGATGCGGATCCTTGTCCTTGCAGCCACAATGCCCGAGCTCGCCTGGGCGACGGACCACGAGGTACTCGCGGTCGGCATTGGTCCGGTCGAGGCCGGGATCGCGACGGCTGCGCGTCTTGCCAATGATCCACCGGACGCGATCCTGCACGTCGGCATCGCGGGCGCCCGTCGGGCAAGTGGGCTCCAGATCGGCGATGTCGTGATCGGTACCGAGAGTCACTACAGCGATCTGTCGGCGGCTGCACCGACGCTCGTCACAACCTGCCAGCCCGACCTGGGCCTACTGGTCCGGGTTTCGGCGCTTCTGCCTGAGGCGCGACAGCTACCGATTGCGACGACCGCGATGGTCGGGGGCAGTCGCGACTGCGAGGTCGAGGCGATGGAGGGCTTTGCCGTCTTACGCGCGGCGGCCGAAGCGGGTATTCCCTGTGTGGAACTACGGGCGATTTCGAACATGGTCGAAGAGACCGATCGTGCCAACTGGGACTTTCCGGCCGGGCTCCAAGCAGTCGCCGACGCAGGACGCGTGGTCGTCGACGGGCTTTAAGAGTCGGACTTTTTGGGAGCAGACGTACTGCTCGACGAATCGCTCGACGAGCTGCTCGACGAGTCCGACTTCTTGGCATCGCCCGAGTCGGACTTCTTGCTGTCGCCGCTCTCAGACTTGGCCTCAGTGCGCGGCTTCTTGCCGCCCTTCCCGTAGTCCGTGGAGTAGAAGCCCGTGCCCTTGTAATGGATCGACGGCGCGAACAGGACGCGCTCGACCTTCTTGCCGCAGGTACCGCATTTCTTCAGCGGCTCGTCCGACATCTTCTGGATGACCTCAGTCAGATGACCTGCGGCGCACTTGTATTCGTACGTTGGCACGGGGCGCATGATAGCGCGCGCAGAAGAAACTCCGTCAGCACACGGGCGTGAGTGCTACAGCGAGCGCGAGGCTACGATGCACAAAGCGTGAGGATCGCCATCGTCACTGACTACTACTACCCGCATCTCGGCGGGATTACCGAGCACGTCCATGGCCAGGCCACGGAGTTGACTCGACGCGGCCATGAGGTGACTGTGGTGACGGGTAACGTCGTGCGGCCACCAGGGATTGTCGACGGTGAGATTCATCCCGAGGACGGCGTCCCGTTCGAGATCGTCCGCGTGGGCGCAGCACTACCCGGCTACGGAAATGCCTCGCAGACGTATCACGTGGTCGATCCACTCCTGCGCCGCAAGTTGCGCAAAATTTTCCAAGAGCGCAAGGTCGATGTCGTCCACGTTCACTCGCCCTACAGTCCGATTCTGCCGATGCTCGGCGTGCTCGCGGCCCCCAAGACGGCGGTCACCGTGGGCACCTTTCACTCTGTCTTTCCGCGCACGCTCGGCTTCGATATCGCTGCACCGATCCTGCGACGGGTGATCAGTCGACTCGACGGCAAGATCGTGGTCAGCGAGGCCTGCATCGGCTCGCTGGCGCCGTATCTGCCCTACGAGTACACCGTGATTCCCAACGGCATCGACGATCGCCACTTCTCGCCAGAGGCTGATCCGATTCCAGAATTGCGGGATGGGAAGACCAACATCCTCTTTCTCGGCCGCTTCGATCCGCGCAATGGACTCGACACGATGATCGGTGCCTTCACAGAGGTGCGCCGTCGTGTCGGACCAGAGGTGCGATTGATCGTGGTGGGCGATGGCCCGTTGCGGTCTCGTTATCAGAAGCTCGTGCCACACGACATTGCCGGCGACGTGCACTGGGCGGGGCGCGTCAACTGGAACCGGCCGCGCTATTACGCGACCGCCGACATTCACTGCACGCCCTGTCAGCGGGCGTCGTTTGGGATGGTGCTGCTCGAGGCGATGAGTTGTGGTCGCCCGGTGGTTGCGAGTCGGATTTCTGGCTTCCAATTGCTGATGGAGCACGGCAAGCAGGGGCTCCTGATTTCGCCCGCCGAGAACGTTGAGCGGTTTGCCGAGTCGCTGATGTATCTGATTGAGCGCCCCGAAGAGCGCGAGCGGATGGGGCGTGAAGGCCGCAAGACCGCCGTCGGTGAGTACGCCTGGACCAAGGTTGCGGCCCAACTGGAGGAGTACTACCTCGGCCTGCTCGAGAAGGGCCCAGGCGCATGACCAAGCGCCAGACCATCCTCCGAGCCGTGGTGATTGGCCTCGTCGTAATCCTGGTCACCGTGATTGCCGATGGTGTGCTCGCCCGCATGCACCTGACCTGGCTGGCCTGGGTTATCGACGTTGGTGTCGCCTTGCTGTTGACGATCGGTGTGTGGGGAATGTTCGGTGCCAGTTCGCCCCTGTTCGGTGGAGTCGTTGATGGCTCGCGGATCCAACGTCCCGTAGCGGCTCTGACCTTTGATGATGGCCCATCGCCGGACACGACGCCGAAGATCCTGGACGCTCTCAAAGTAGAGGGAGTTCGCGCCACGTTCTTCGTGTTGGGCAAACATGCCGAGCAGTACCCAGAGATCGTCGAGCGCATTGTTCGTGAGGGACACGAGCTTGGCAACCACGGCTACGACCATGGCATCCTCGCCTTTGCAGGACCGGCTCAGGTCCATCGTCAACTCCATCGCACGGAGCGCATTCTTAAGCAATCTGGTGCGCCGCCAGTACGAGTTTTTCGCGCGCCGCACGGCTTTCGCAGTCCCTTCGTATCGAGTACTGCCCGACGACTGGGATACGCCACGTGTGCCTGGTCCGCAGGCGTCTTCGACACGGCCAAGCCTGGGGCAGAGGTAATTGTGAAGCGCTCGGTCAAGGCGCTCAAGCCCGGCGCGATTCTGCTCTTGCATGACGCCGATGGCTGGGGCAGTGACGATCGTTCGCAGACGGCAGAAGCGCTACCGGCGATTCTTGATGCGGCGCGTAGCGAAGGCTACGAACTACTCACGATGAGTGAGATTGCGGCGCTTGACCCGCCCAAGCCAATCTCGTGGCGACGGCTGGCGATCGTGGCCACGGCCATCGTGGTGCTTGCTGCGATCGGTCTGGCTCGCGTTGACCGTGGCGAGGTCACCGGGATCCTCGACACCTTCCGTAGCCTCAGCATTCCCTTGCTGATTCTGTCCTTGATTGCCAATTTCATCTCGGTCGCATTCAAGGCCGTAATTTGGAAGGCCTCGCTCGACTCGGTACCAGGCGTCAAGGCGCCCTACCGCGCTGTTGTGCCCGCGATCTTCGTCGGCTTCTTGCTCAACACCGTGCTGATCGCGCGCCTCGGCGAGGTGGGGCGGATGGTTGTGCTGCGCAAGCGTCTCGCAAAAGATGGCCAAGATGTGCCTATTTCCACAATGACGGCCACGGTGGTGATGGAGCAACTCGTGCTCGGGATTACGCTCGCAGTCTTACTCGTGGCGATGGTGTTCAGTGTCGACGGCGTCCCCGATTGGGCTGGCCGTGGCACCTTGATCTTGTTGGGTGTCGTCTTGGCCGGCATTCTCGGTGTGGCGGTTGTCGAGATCATCAGCCGTTGGCGCCTCCAACGAGGCGATGTCGGCGAAGATTACGCCCGCACGTGGTGGCGCTCGACACTGCGGACCATCGAGTTTCATCTTCACGCCGTCAGTCGTGGTGCTCAACTCTTGCGGCGCCCGTGGCTCGCGGTGTTTTCGTTCGGTGCGGGCATCCTGTCGTGGATCGCGCAGATTATTGGCATCTATCTCGCTTTGGCGGCTTTCAACATCGACACACATCGTGTGGCTGCAGCCTGTGTGGTGTTCCTCGTCTCGAATCTCGTCGGATTTATCCCACTCGTTCCGGGCAACCTTGGCGTCTTTCAGATCGCCGTCGCCACGGCGTTGTCACAGGCCTTCGATATCAACTTCGGTGCGGCCGTCACATTCGCGATCGGCTTGCAGGTGATTGAGGTCGCACTTGGCGCGGGGCTTGGCTTCGTCTTTCTCTCGCTTGAGGGGCTGTCCTTTGGGGATGTGCGGCGGACGATCTCCCGGACAGAGGAGGAACAGGCGGGAATGCGGGTCGGCCCACCGCCTGTTGTTTCCGACGTGCGCGGAGGAGCGCTCGGCACGTGAGACGTATTGGCTGCGTGGTGCTGCTGGTTCTAACGGCGATCGCCACGGTGGCATGTGGTGTGGAACCCAAACCACGTGAGCTGCCTGCTGGGTTCGCGAAACCGCGCTTCATACTGATCTCCGATCAGGCGCAGGGACCATTGCTGATCGGTGGTGATTACGGGATGCAGATCAGCTTGGATGGTGGGCGAACGTGGCAGCCGACCGACAACGGCACGACGCCAGCCTTAGCGGCTGCACCCTATGGCAGCGAGATCCTGATCTCGCGCGGAACGACTGCACAGATCTATGGCTTCGCGTTGACGTCGCCTGCCGAACCGGCGGCTGCGTGGCCGTTTTCGGGAGCAGTTACGGAGCTCGCTGGCAATGCACGGCGTGATCGCGTCTGGGCGATTGCGTCGGATGGAGGCAACCGGTTGATGTATTCCAACGATGGTGGCAAGTACTGGTGGACGATGTCTGCGATTGGACTCTGCCGGCATCCGCGTGCACTCGCGGTTGGTGCCCCAAAAGGAAAACTCGTTGAGCGCCTCTGGGTTGCGTGTGGTCGAGATGGACTGTTTGCGTCTGATGACCTGGGTGTCAATTTCGTCCGCGTGCCGGGTATCTCAAATGCCTTGACAGTGGCTGCGGCTCGTAGTCAGCCCGGACAAATCGCCGTCACCACACCGCAGGTGGTCGTGACGAAAGATAGTGGCCTGACTTGGTATCTGAGTGGCCTCACTGCGAGCGCTGTCGCGATCGACCCGCGCAATCCGGACCTTGTCTTTGCGGCTGGATCGGGCGGGCGACTGTACGCCTCGCTCGACGGTGGCCAATCGTTTTAGGGACGGAGTCCCGTCGGGCCCTCGCCGAGACTGAGGAGCCACTCGGGCACGCGCATCGGTCGTCCTTCGCCATTGACACAGGCATGCACCGTCACGCCCGTAGCCGCCGTCTGCCCATCGACCTCGACGAGGTAGACGACCTGCAGCAACGTCCTCGAAATCACGCCCACGCCGGTATGGACCGTGACAGCATCACCGAAGCGAATCGCCTGGCGATAACGCACGTTGACCTCGACGACTGCGAGGTCGAGTCCGTTGCTATGCACCTGGGCGTAGTCATGGCCACCGTGTGCAAGAAGTGCGACTCGAGCCTCTTCTAACCATGGCAAGTACGACCCGTGATGTACGACACCCATGGCGTCCGTCTCTGAGAATCGCACCCGAATTGGATACGCGAACGGATAGCGGGCGACGTCGAGCGGCGGAGCGATGAGCTTGGCAGCCATCGACTAGGACTCCGACTCTTCGGACGGATGGATCCGGCCGGTGGTGTGCTTGAGGGGCTGGCCACCTCGTCCCGAGCGATAACCAATAATTTCGGCGAGGATGGCGACGGCCGTCTCGGCGGGGGAGTGCGCGCCGATATCGAGGCCGACAGGGCCGTAGATGCGGTCGATCTGCTCGTCGGTGTTGCCCGATTCGCGCAGGCGCGCGTTGCGCTTCTCCTGCGTTCTGCGCGAGCCCAACGCACCGAGGTAGCCGACGTCGAGGTTGAGTGCGAGCGAGATTGCCGGATCATCGATCTTGGGATCGTGGGTCAGGACGACGAGGTGGTCAGCGGCTTCTAGTGCGAGCTCTGCGTAGGCCGTGTCGGGCCAGGAGGTGAGGATGACGTCAGCGCTGGGAATGCGTTCTGGCGTAGCGAATTTGGCGCGCGGATCGACGATCGCCGTGCGCCAGCCCAGCGTCTTTGCCATGCGGCAGAGGGCCTCAGCCGTATCAACGGCACCGACCACAACGACGCGGGGCGCGGGGTGGATGCTCTCGACGAACAGCGTGACGTCGCCTTCGAGGTCGAGGGCAATTGACTCTTCGCGCGCGACGGCATCGGCGATCGTCTGCTCGGCGATCGGTCGGAGGTCGCCAGCAAGCGTGCCTGCCAATGCGCCCGTATCTGCATCGAAGACAAGGCTTTTGCCGTTCTGGTCGCCATTAAAGATCGTGGCGATGGCGCCTCGTCGTAACGCGGGACGTGCGTGGAAGCGATCAAGCGAGACCCACAGCTCGCCTCCGCAGGCGAGACCAACTTCGAGCGCGAGATCGTCCGAAATACCGTAATGAATCAGCCGTGGCTCGGCTGTTTCGTCGGCAAACAGTTCCTGTGCGGCGCCGTAGATGTCGCCTTCGACGCAGCCACCCGAGACAGAGCCCGCCATCTCGCCGCTTGACGAAATGGCGAAGACACTGCCGATCGGCCTTGGCGCCGACCGATAGGTGCGGACGACGGTCGCGAGCGCGACGTCATCGCCACGGGCGACCCAGTCGGCAGCGGTAGTGAGTGTCTCGTCGTTCATGCGGCACTCCGCAGCGTGGCAGGTCGTACTGCAGAACGTCGACTGCCTGTGGCCCGCAGTGCCTCGGCTAACGACTCCAGTGCTGCAAGGTTATGGCCTGGCAGAAACACGTCGACATACGGCAACGCAGCGGCCATACCGGCCGCCAACGGCTCGTAGCCTTCGGTGCCCTTGAGGGGGTTGACCCAGATAATCGAATGACAGCGGCGTCGTAGTCGCGCCATCTCCAGCGCGAGCTGCGAGACGTCGCCACGCTCCCAGCCGTCCGAGACAATCACCACGACAGAACCGCGTGTCAGGCCACGCCGACCGTAGAGATCGTTGAAGGCCTTGAAGGCATCACCGATTCGAGTTCCGCCTGCCCAGTCGGGCACAGCGCGCGAGGCGCGTTGCAACGACGCCTCGGGGTCGTAGCCACCGAGGTACGGCGTCAGGCGAGTCAGGCGCGTGCCAAACGTGAAGGCCTCAACCTTGCGACCTGCGCTGACGGCTGCCTGCAAAAAAAGCACGAGTGCACGACTGTACGGCTCCATCGAACCCGAGACATCGCAGAGAAAGACGACGCGGCGCTCGACGCGTTTCTTGCGGCGGAAGGCTCGCTCGACCGGCTCGCCCTCACGGCGCATGGCGCGACGCAGCGTCTCGCGGGGCGCGATCTGGAACCCATTCGGGGCAACCTCAAGTCGCCGCGATGGTCGGGTCGGAAGGACACGCACGAGCCGATCCATCAACGCGCGCAGTCGCAACAGCTCGGTTCGCGTCAACGTCGAGAAGTCGCGCTCACGCAAGAGCTCGTCTGCGCTGTACGCGGCCAGGACGTCCGGCTCCTCTTGCTCGTCGTCTTGCTCGTCGGGGTCCTCGTTATCACCGGGACGGGGTGCAGCAGCCGGTGGTTGGGGGCGCTCGTCGATGCCGATCCCCATGTCTGGTGCTTTGCCACCAAGGCGTGTCGGATCTTTCTCGAACCAGGCGCGGAAGGCGCGATCAAAAATTTCGAGATCATCGCGTCGTGCGATGAGTGTGCAGGCGAGTGCTGCGTAGACCTCGTCGCGACGACGCATGTCGATCTCGTCGAGTGCTCGCAGCGCGTCTTGGATGCGACCAGGCCCAACTTCGATGCCTGCCTCGCGGAGGATGCGTCCAAACGTGACGAGCTTACGGACGACCGCGTCGCCGGCGTTCATCAGCCGGCGGGAATCTGCGCGTCGTCGGCAGTTGCGCGAGCGCGTTCGACAAGTTGCTGCAGATCGGCGTCGCGGACGCGTCCAATGTCTTCGTGGAACTTCAGGACTGACCCGAGTGTCAGATCCACGACACCGGCCTCGATCTCCTGCTGGCCGAGCGCGAGGAGAGCCTGTGTCCAATCGATCGTCTCGGCGATACCTGGCTGCTTCGTCAGGTCGAGGGCACGGAGCTCGTGCACGAAAGCGGCAGCCTGTGCAGCAAGACGCTCCGGAGCCTCGGGAACGCGGGCGCGAACAATTGCGATCTCGCGCTCAAGATCGGGCATCTCGACCCACATGTAGAGACAGCGACGCTTGAGCGCCTCGTGGAGTTCGCGCGTCCGGTTTGAGGTCAAGAAAACGACCGGGCGACGCTCGGCCTTGATCGTGCCGATCTCGGGGATCGTCACCTGAAAGTCGGACAGCAACTCGAGCAGAAAGGCCTCGAACTCGTCGTCGGCGCGATCGATCTCGTCAATCAACAGCACGGGTGGAACCTCGTCGTCGCAGGCGATCGCGTCGAGCAATGGTCGGCGCTCGAGGAAACGTGGTCCGAAGAGTTCGTCAAGGACCTCCTCGCCTTGGCGCGCATCGCCCGTCGCCTCAAGCGTGCGGATGTACAACATCTGGCGCGCATAGGCCCAGTCGTAGAGCGCGTGAGCGACGTCGATACCTTCGTAGCACTGGAGACGAATCAGCCGAGCGCCGAGAGCGTCCGCGACGACCTTGGCGAGTTCGGTCTTGCCAACGCCAGCCTCGCCTTCGAGCAGTACCGGCTTGCCGAGTTTGAGGGCAAGATGGACCGTCGTCGCCAGGCCGCGATCGGCAAGGTAGGACCGTTCGGCCAGCGCCTGCTGGACACCGTCGATCGAATCTCGCATCTCGTTGCTGCTCACCGCGCCTCCGTCGGTCGAGGGTTCGTTAGGGAGACGATACCCTCCGCGAAGAGATCCCGTGTCCAGCGAGTACTTCGCAGGTGCGTGTGAAAGCGATGAGAGGAGCCAACATGGAAGACGTCGAGGCATTTGCAGGGCGGGCAATCACGGCCCTAGGCGACGACAACCTCCAGTGGGTCGCCGACCCGGCGACGGTGGCGGCGTTGCTGTCGTTGGCTGCCGATGCTGCGCACGGCGTAACCCGACCAGCCGCACCGATCGCCACCTTCCTCGCTGGTGTGACGCTCGGCCAGGCGGGTGGTGATCCAGCAGCGCTGGAGACCGCGCTCGCGCGGATCCGTAGTGCGATTTCTACTTAGGGCGTTTACTGCTCGTCACGAGCACCACGGTGGGTGCTAGTTGGCGGGCAGGAGCGAATTAACGGTCTCTCCATAGGTCTTTGCAGAAGACGGTACAAATGCGTAGGCCCCGTCTTTGACGGACTCGAAGACCATCGTTACATCGGCTGTTTTATCCGTGCCGGACATGCTCATGGTGCAGGTGAGATTGGTCGTGAAGTCCGTGGCAACGGGACAGGTGAGATCCATCACTGAGTCATAGCCGTTTGTCTTGATGGTCTTGTTCATGTCCCCGATCGCAATTGCAATGCCCATGTCTTGCCAGGTTTTTGGTGCGATGGCTTTCAGAACTGATCGTCCGACGGCGTTTGTATCGTCCGCCTTCAATTCGTCTTTCTCGATCGAGAAGGTCACCGTCTGAGGCTTCCAGTTCGCATCGACTGTCGATTTGAATGTGCAGTCAAACTTCGCATCGGCGGGGACAGTTTCCGGGCACGTCAGTGCCACCTGCTGCTCTACGAAGGCTTTGTTAAAGGACGAAACGATCTTCGCTGTCTCGTAGTCCGTACTGCCGCAGGCCGCTAGGAGCGCGGCGGTGGTTACAACACAGGTGAGCAGCGCGAGTAGGCGGGCGGTGACCATTTAGAGCCTTTCAACATATTTGACGCACCGATCATATGAGATGGGTCCTTGGGTAAATCCGGGAGCTTGAACGCACCGTTGCGGCAGACGCACGAGACGCTCGCGTCGCAACGTTGCTTTGGGGTCTGACCCCAAAGCAACGTTGGTCGCGCTAGGAGGCGGGCAGAATCTGAATGCGAGGAACGGGGTAGACCGGCGGATAGTCCTGTTCGGCGGATGCTGCTGTCGCGAAAGGATCGCTCCAGTTCATCGAACTGGTACCGCAATGCTGGAAGGTTGGAGTCCTGTAGATGCCTGGTGCTCGAGGCCAGCGCACCGAAATTGGGAAGTCACCGATTGACGTGTTCGACAGGCCACCAGCGGTGGCGACCCAGGTGACCGTCCAGTTTCCTGCAGAGGCACGCGAGACGGTCGACGTCCAACCATCGATCGCAATTGCCTTGGCGCTCGGCCAGCCGGATCCGAGTCGGACGACGAGACGGTCGGTCGCCAAGCCAACGCCTCCCTGGCCGACACCGCAGCCGTGGGGGATTGTGATCGTCAGCGTCCCGCGTTGACCGGCAATCGGCGTTTCCCCGTTCAGCTTGATCGTGGAATGCGCCGTGGCACTTGACACAGTAAGGAGGAGGACTCCAACTACAAGCAGACGTGCAAGCCGTTTGATGTTATTCATGAAATTTAAAATAGCAACTTCATGATGCTATTACCAGGCGCAATGCGCCCGGCAAGCACCGGAAGGTGGCGGGCGTGGTGCCCGCTAGTTCGCCATCGGCCTCGATCTGGAGCGGTGTGTCTCCGGAGACCGTCACGGTCACGCCTTTGACGTGCGTGATCTGCGGATGGTCGCCGAGCGTGCCGGTGTAGAGACGGTGGACATTAAGGGCAAGGTCCTTGGCTCCGACGTCACCCACCAACACCATGTCCAACAGACCGTCGTCGGGTCGGGCGCCGTGCGCAACCTTGATCCCGCCACCCAGCGAATGACCGATCGCGCAGACCACGCACGAGGCGGTGACATCGATTGGTCTCCCGTCGAGCTCAATATGGATCGGCGTGTTGGTATAGCCGCGGAAGCCTTGGAAGGCGGCGAGGAGAAACGTGGGTGTGCCACCCATTCGCTTCGACATGCCGTTGGCGCGCTTGGCGATTGCTCCAGTCACGCCTGCCGAGGAGGCGTTGGCAAAGCGACGTCCGCCCTCGGGATCTCCCGTGGAGATGACTTCGCCGACATCGATCCGACCGATTGGGCCTTCGGCAATCGCCTGCAGGGCGTCTTTCGCCTTCGTCGGGATGTTGTGGCTGCGAATAAAATCGCGGCCGGTGCCACGGGCGATCACGCCAAGCGCGGCTTCGCCAAAGGGTGTGCCGCCCGCACCAACGAGGCCATTGACAACCTCGTGGACGGTGCCGTCGCCGCCAACTGCGACGACGATCTCGGCACCCGCCATACTGGCCTCGCGCGCGAGTTCGGTGGCATGCCCTGGAGCCTCTGTGAGGTGGTGTTCAACCCGTAGGCCAAGCCGCTGAGCCTCAACGACTAGTTCGGGCCACTGCTTGCCGGTTGCTCCGTTAGCGGAGGCCGGGTTGATGATCAGGACAACGCGACGAGTCATGGGTGTTTCGGCTCCGAGACGAGGGCACCGAGAGCAATCGGGGTGCAGGTCAGGACGGTGGTGCGCTGCGCATCGGGACTCAGGCGTGTGGCGGGTTCGTTAATACGGTTCGAGCAGATCAAAAACGAGGCAGCCGAGACGCCCCGTAATGGCGCGATGGTGAGGAGCGGCGCCGTCTCCATATCGACGGCGAGCGCACCGCGAGCGGCCCAGTTGGCGGCGCGCCCGGCGCCCGGGTCGTAAAACGCATCGGTCGTCGCGACGAGGCCAACCCGCATGCGCACTCCGGCCTTCTTCGCGTCGTGAACGGCGGCGTGCACGATCTCAAAATCGGCGAGCGGCGCATGCGGCTCGCCTCCGACATACGTTTGGCTCGTGCCATCGGCGGGAATGGCCGCGGCCGCACAGAAAAAATCGCCAGGGGCGAGCAGGGGGGAAAGGGACCCGCAGGTACCCAGTCGCACGATGCGGCGCACGCCGAGCTGGATCAACTCTTCGATCACGATCGCCGCTGATGGACCACCCGTGCCGGTCGTCTGGACACCGACACTGCGTCCGTTGAACTGGCCCGCGTAGCCATTGAGACCACGCGCATCCGTGACGAGCTCGGCGCCATCAAGCAACTCCGTGGCAATCAGTTCGGCGCGCGCAGGATCGCCGACCAGCAGAGCGTGCTCGCCGTAGGCCCCCGTACTCGTTCGCAGATGCTCAGGCATGTGCTGGCATCGTAAGTGGCGCGGTACCGTGTCTGCATGAGTGACGCCGCCACGACTACGCCGCTCCGTGCTGGCGCGGGCGCGATCGTGGCACTTTCGGTTGCTGCCGCAACGATGTTTGCGATTCCCTATTCGACTCAGGCGATCGTGCCGGAGGTCGGGCGCGATCTCGGCGTAGGGCCAGCCGTTACGGGCCTGACGATTACCGTCGTCGTGGTTGGCATCGCAGTCGGTGCCTGGTTGATGGGTCCACTGTCCGATCGCATTGGACGGCGGAGCGTGATGTTGTGGTCGTGTGCGCTCTTGGCGGTGCCCACGGTCCTGATCATCTTTGTGCAGGGCATCGTGGAACTCTTAGTGTTGCGATCGCTGCAGGGCCTCCTGCTTCCCGGTCTATTGACGGTGGCTACCGCGTACGTCTACGAGGCCTTCCCCGCCCATCGCATCCCGACGGTGGTGGGTATCTATACGTCCGCGCTGGTGTTGGGTGGCTTTCTTGGTCGCACGATTCCGGCGCTCTTGGTGTCCGAGATTGGTTGGCGCACCTCCTTGGCAGTGTTGGCGATTCCGATGCTGCTGAGCGCGGTGTTGATTCGCGTGCTGCTGCCCGTTGCGCCGCCACCACCAAAGGCGCGCTCGCCGCTACGCGCGGTTCGAGCCCATATTCGCAATACGCCGCTCCTGCTCAACGCGTTCGCGGCTGGCTGTACGTTCTTCGCGTTCGTCGGTCTCTACTCGGTGATTGCCTACCGTCTCGAGTCGAGTGTCTTTGGTCTCAGCCACCGCCAGGTCGGTGCGTTTTACACCGTCTGGCTCGTTGGTGCACTGGCGCCGTTTGCCGTCCGCTGGGCCGGCAGGCTGGGGCCGCGCACGGTACTCCCCGTCTTTCCGCTGATCGGTGTGCTTGGGCTGGCGCTCGGGAGCCTGCCGAACCTCATCGCCGTCATTGTCGGACTGGCGATCTTGGCAGGTGGCCTGTTCTCGATGGTCGGTGTCGCTCAGTTACTCGTCCCGCAGTTGACGCTGCGCGATAGGGGGAGTGCGATGAGTCTGCATCTGACGATCTACTACCTGCTCGGTTCGCTCGGCCCCTTCATGCTCGGTGCTGCGTGGAGCACCGCGGGCTGGACGGGTGCAGCGTTACTCGCACTGCTTGCCCTCGTGGCGGCTTTCGTGTTGACGTTGCTCCTGCGACGTTCTGCACCGACAAGCGACGTGCCACCGTCCGAAGCAGAGCCGGTGCTATCGTGAGCCCACTGATGGTCCAGCCATTTCAATCCGACGGAGTAGTGTGAATCGCATCTTCAGAAACGCGGTGTTCCCGATTCTGGTCGTGATCCTGCTCGCGTTTTTGGCCCAGCGACTGCTGCTGAACAACAACGGCCCGGAAGCGCCGCCGCGCAATTGGTCGACCATGTTGACCGACCTCAAGGGCGGTGACGTCAAGCAGCTCGAGCAGAACACGGCGGCGAACAACGTCAAGGTCACGCTCAAGCCGGCCGCCGATGCGAAGCCTGGTGCCGAGGCCGTCACGTACACCGTCGGCATTCCGGGCGATCAGGCGTGGGCCGAGGTCTACGACACGAACAAGGATGTCGTCAACATCACGGGCGCCGAGACGGGTGGCTCGTCATGGGTCTCGCTGCTGATTAACGTGTTGCCGTTCGTGCTGTTCCTTGGCTTCTGGTTGTTCATGATGAATCAGATGCAGGGTGGCGGCTCGAAGGTGATGAGCTTCGGTAAGAGCAAGGCCAAGCGCATGACGGTCGACTCGCCGAAGGTGACGTTCGCCGATGTGGCTGGTGCCGACGAGGCTGTCGAAGAGCTCGGAGAAATTAAGGAATTCCTGGAGAACCCGAAGAAGTTCCAGGCGCTCGGCGCCAAGATTCCGAAGGGTGTCCTCCTGTTTGGGCCTCCGGGTACCGGCAAGACGCTGCTGGCGCGTGCCGTGGCGGGCGAGGCCGGCGTGCCGTTCTTCTCGATCTCCGGCTCTGACTTCGTCGAGATGTTCGTTGGTGTCGGCGCGAGTCGCGTCCGCGATCTCTTCGAGCAGGCCAAGCAGAACTCGCCGTGCATCATCTTCATCGACGAGATCGACGCCGTCGGTCGCCATCGTGGCGCCGGCATGGGTGGCGGCCACGACGAGCGCGAGCAGACGCTCAACCAGCTCCTGGTCGAGATGGATGGCTTCGAGGCCAATGTCAACGTGATCCTGATCGCCGCGACGAACCGCCCCGACGTGCTCGATCCGGCGTTGCTGCGTCCCGGCCGCTTCGATCGCCAGATCGTTGTCGATCGTCCCGATCGCTCGGGTCGCGAGGCAATCCTCAAGGTGCATTCGAAGGACAAGCCGCTTGGTACCGAGATCGACCTCGGCGTGTTGGCTGGCCAGACGCCGGGCTTCACGGGTGCGGACCTCGCGAACCTGATTAACGAGTCGGCGCTCCTGACCGCCCGTGCCGGCAAGAAGACGATCACGATGTTCGAGCTTGAAGAGGGCATCATGCGTGTGCTCGCCGGGCCCGAGAAGAAGACGCGGCTGCTGTCGGAAGAGGAGCGCCTGATCACGGCGTACCACGAGATGGGGCATGCGTTGGTTGGGCACTTCCTGCCGAACTGCGATCCCGTCCACAAGATTTCCGTTGTCTCGCGTGGCCAGGCACTCGGCTACACGATCTCGCTACCGACCGAGGACAAGTTCCTCGTCACGCGCGCCTCGCTCAACGATCAGCTGGCGATGACGCTCGGCGGTCGCGCGGCCGAAGAGCTCGTCTTCAACGAGATCACCACGGGCGCCTCGAACGACATCGAGAAGGTCACCGCCACCTCGAAAGCGATGGTCATGAAGTACGGCATGAGCGAGAAGCTCGGCCCGCGTGCTCTCGGCCACGATCAGGGCAACCCGTTTCTCGGCCGCTCGTTTGGCGCCGAGGCCGACTACTCGCAGGAGATCGCCCGCGAGATCGACGACGAGATCCGCCGTATCATCGAGGAGGCGCACGAGCGCGCCCGCGTCATGCTGATGGAGCACATGGATTCGCTCCATCGCCTCTCGAAGATCCTGCTCGACCGCGAAACGATCGATCGCAGCCAGTTCCTCAAGCTGCTCGACGGCGTTCCCGAGGACGAAATCTGGGTTGCCGAGGTCACGCAAGACTCGACACCCGAGACGCCAGCAAGCACGCCAGAGCGCTCGTCTGGTCGTCCGCGTATTCCTGGCTTCCCGCTGCCGGCCCCGCCGGACGCACCGCCTGCTGGGGCGTAACGCCTCCAAGAAGACGCAGTCCCGGTCGAGTCTCGAATCCCGACCTGGTTGTGAAAAAAGAAGAAGTTGTGCGCGGCATAGCGGCGATCCGTCGTAGAGGGGTCGGTCGGTGCCGCGCTTCTGTCTTCCCAGGGTCAGACCTCTTTGGTGCATGGAGCCCAGTGTCCGTGAAGGGGGTAATCGGCTTCGTGGCGGAGTGCATCAAAGGGGTCTGACCCCTTCGGACGGGCATCGTCGTGTCGTGGTGTGCTGCGGAGGTGTGCGTGTGGGCTTGGTTCTTTGCTTGAGTCGGTGCTCTACCTATCGACCCTGACCCCGGTTTGGTGAAGTGCCGAGTCGGATCGCGCTGGTCTGCCGAGCCCTGGCGAGTCGTGTTGGCGCTCTTCCGAAGGGGTCAGACCCCTTTGATGCATTGCGCCTCGGGTTGCCATGGCTCCGAGCTTTGCCGCTGGGCTTCATGCACCAAAGGGGTCTGACTCTGGTGGATCGCGGAAGCGCGGCACCGACCGACCTCTCTACGACGTATCGCCGCTGTGACGCGCGAGTTTTATTACAGCGCGAGTCTCGATTCCCGACCTGGGTGTGGAAAATAGAAGTTGAGCGCGGCACCGACTGACTCCTCTTCGACGGATCACCGCTGTGCCGCGCGAGTTCCGTCTACTTGGTGCCGCCGTGCCGCCAGATAACCACGCCGTCGACGACGACGTCCTCGGTCGGCTGGTCCTTCTTGACGAACTTGAGCAGCAGCGGGAAGGTGAGCGGGCCGAGCGCGAGGGCGACGGCGGGCTTCCAGATTGCCTCGATACCACCGTCGTCGTACGACTTGAAGATCGCGAACATGATCACCGCGACCGGCAGCGAGACGAGGCCGATCGCGACGGGCCAGCCGCCCGGCACCTTGAAGGGGCGCTCGAGGTTCGGGAGTTTCGCACGGAGGATCAAAAACGTTAGGAATTGCAGCATCAGCGCGAAGGAATAGACGCCGACGTCGATGATCACGAGGTCCTGGAAGGCGTTTAGGCAGAAGAACGAGTAGATCACCGAGCAGATCAGGATTGCGATCCACGGCGTGCCGTAACGGGGGTGGAGACGCGTCATAAAACTCGGCAGCCAGCCATCACGTGCCATCACGTACGGGATGCGCGAGACGCTCAACAGCAGCCCGGAGAAGAGCCCGGCCATCGAGACGAAGCTGCCGACAGTAATGAGAACCTTCAACCACTCACCACCGAAGTCGTAGCCAATCAGCGTGAACGTGCCAGCCGTCCAGGTATCCCACGACTGGTGTGAGGCCAGTCCGGCGATTACGGGCAAGACGTAGCAGGCGGTGATCAGCGGAATCGAGATAAAGAGCGCGATCGGGAAGTTGCGCTTGGGGTTCTCAATCTCGCCCGCGACGGTCGAGAGTCCGTCCCAGCCGAGGTAGTTCCACATCCCGATCCAGATGCCCGCGCCAATCGCTGAGGCCACCGTAACGCCGGGTGGAGCCACGGGTGTAAGGGGGTTGATGCCCTCGGAGATCAACTGGGGTAGTCCGATCGCGACGAGAATCACGAACGGGATCAGGAGGATCACCATAAAGATCAGCGACGAATCGCCCACTGCACGGGCGCCTCGAATGTTGAGGTAAGTGAGGGGCCAGATCAACGCGAGACAGACGACCCAGTGCAGGTCGAACTGGGCGGAGCCGATCGAAAAGAAGACCATTTCGCCCGCACCTACAGGCTTCCAATAGACCGCAAGATATTCGGCGAACAGCACCGGATAGATCGCCATGTCAACCCACGTGGTTAGCCACGACCAGAACGCCTCTTGGTAGCCCCAGAAGCGACCCATGCCGGCTTTGACCCACTGGTAGTAGCCGCCCTCGACGGGGATTGTCGAGCCGAGCTCGGCGACGATCAATGCGCTCGGCAGGCTGTAGAAGATCGGCAGCGCGAGCAGCAGCATGATCGCCAGTCCAGGGCCCGACAGGCTGACCATGTCCTCTAGGCCGTAGGCGCCGCCTGAGACGGTAAAGAACATCACGCCGATCAGGGGAATCAGCCGGAGTTGGCGCTTGGCTGTGGCCTTGACGATCTCGGATGCTGTCAACTGGGGGACGGAGGGAGCAGCGCTCATGCTGAGAGCATACGCCCTGACTGATTGGTTAGTACAACGGGTTTAATGGATGCGGTGGTGGAAGCGCCACCTCATTCGGCGCATCTCCGGTAGTCTTCGCCAGCAAGGGAGCAGCCCCGCTCCGCGCTGCCTGTCAAGCGACAGGCAGGGTTGACCTTTTGAGAGGATGTGGCTCGTGGCCAAGTCTGGAATTCGCATCGCTGTCACGATGGCCTGCACCGACTGCAAAGAGCGGAACTATCAGACCAACAAGTCGAAGCGGAACACGCCCGACCGCATCGAGTTGAAGAAGTTCTGCCGCCGCTGCGGCACGCAGACCGTACATCGAGAGACCCGCTAGTTCTCTATGGCTGAAGCCGACGACACCGTTCCCGCACCGCGGGACAAGGACGCCGAGCGTCGAGCGAAGCGCGCCGAGCGCGCCTCTCGCGCGCGCCCCGCGAAGAGCCAGACTGGCAGTCCGAAGGATCGCCAGGGTCTGTCTGCGTTCGTCCGCGAGTGTTGGGCCGAGCTCAAGCGCGTTCAGTGGCCGACTCGACCGCAGCTGATTCAAGCAACGGCAGTCGTGATCATCACGTGTTTCATTGTCGGCGTGTATCTCTACGCGCTCGATTCCCTGTTCTCTCGTCTCGCTGGTTGGCTCATTAACCAGCAGGCGGGGTAATCAACGAGGTCCATACCTATGTTCCGCTGGTACGCCATTCACACCTATTCGGGTCACGAGGACAAAGTCCGTCGCAACCTTGAGCAGCGCCGTCGTACCCAGCAGGGTGGCGAGGGTCTACGCCGCATTGTTGTTCCGACCGAGCACACCGTCGAGACGCGTGACGGCAAGAAGGTCGAGAAGGAGAGCCGTGTGCTCCCCGGCTACGTCCTGATCCAGATGGACTCGACTCCCGAGGCCATCAGCCTCGTGCGCAACACACCTGGTGTCACCGGCTTCGTCGGCGCACAGGGCAAGCGCGAGGAGATGACGCTCGTGCCGCTCGGCCAGGCAGAGGTCGACAAGCTGCTCCGCACCGAGAGCGCTGAGGCCAAGCCGAAGGCCGTTGCCGAGTTCCAACTCGGCCAGATGGTCAAGGTCACGTCCGGCCCGCTGGCCGATTTCGATGGCGAGATTATCGAGATCAACAACGAATCGTCGAAGCTCAAGGTGCACGTCTCGATCTTCGAACGCCAAGTTCCCGTCGAGCTCGGCTTCGGCGATGTGAAGCGCCTCGACTAACGCTCGTCTAGCATTCTGCCGCGTTCGCCAATAGGCGACGCACGACAGTGGGAGCTCGGAAATCCGGGCGTTCGCACCACAGGAGGTCACGATGGCCAAAAAGGTCGTCACCATCATCAAGCTCCAGATTCCCGCCGGACAGGCCAACCCTGCTCCGCCCGTCGGTCCCGCACTCGGCCAGCACGGCGTGAACATCATGGACTTCTGCAAGGCGTTCAATGCCGAGACGGCAAGTTCGCAGCAGGGCCGCATTACGCCGGTCGAGATCTCGGTTTACGAGGATCGCTCCTTTACGTTCATCACGAAGACGCCGCCCGCGGCCGTGTTGATCAAAGAGGCGCTGAATCTCCAGAGCGGTTCGGCTGTGCCGCACCGCGACAAGGTCGGCACCCTCAGCCAGGCCCAGCTCCGCTCGATTGCCGAGACGAAGCTGCAGGATCTGAACGCAAACGACGTTGAGGCTGCGATGAACATCATCGCCGGCACCGCCCGTTCGATGGGTGTGGAGGTAGCAGGATGAGCGGCAAGAAGCTTGCAGCAGCGCGCGCGAAGGTCAATCGCGAGCACCTCTATCAGCCGATCGATGCGTTCCGACTCCTGAAGGAGCTCGAGACCGCCAAGTTCGACGAGACCGTCGAGGTGCACTTCCGCCTCGGCATCAACGTCCGTCACGCCGAGGAGCAGCTCCGCGGCACGATCATGCTGCCGCACGGCACGGGCTCGGACGCCCGCGTGATCGTGTTTGCTCAGGGCGACAAGGCCGCCGAGGCTGAGGCCGCAGGTGCCGAGATCGTCGGTGGCGACGAGCTCGCCCAGCGCATCCTCGACGGCTTCGACGACTTCGATGTCGCCGTCGCCACGCCCGACATGATGGTCGTCGTCGGTAAGCTCGGCCGCGTCCTCGGACCCTCCGGCAAGATGCCGAATCCGAAGACCGGCACCGTCACGATGGACGTCAAGAAGGCTGTCGAAGAGATCAAGAGCGGCAAGATCGAATACCGCACGGACCGCACAGGTATCGTGCATTTGGCGCTTGGCAAGAAGTCGTTCGGCGAGCGTGAGCTCGGCGAGAACTACGTCATGGTGCTCGAGGAGATCCTCCGCGCCAAGCCGGCCTCGACCAAGGGTCGTTACATCAAGTCTGTCGTGCTTAGCTCCACCATGGGGCCGGGCATCAAGATCGATCCGTCGCGTACCCGCGACGTGCTCGAGGAGACGATCGCCTAACCAGCGTCGCTCTCCCACACTCTGCGTCCTGTCGCCAAGGACCGCCGGCACCAACCCCGTTGTGGGGTTAGAGAAGACCGGCGCAGGCGGTGAGTCACCACAGAGGCCGACATGTGTCGCGCCTTTCGTTGTGTCCGCCGTCCAATCGGCGGGCACGCATACGAAAGGAGGTGGTATCACATGTTGAAGGAACGAAAAGAAGAGGTCATCAACGAGATCGAGCAGCAGCTCAACTCGGCGACCTCGCTGATCGTCACGGACTATCGCGGACTCGGCGTGCAACAGCTCGCCGAGATTCGCAACGAGCTACGGCCCCTTGAGGCGTCGCTGCTCGTGTCGAAGAACACGCTGACGCGCATTGCCGCTACGCGTGCCGGACAAGAGGGCATCCTCGAGTTTTTGTCCGGTCCGACGGCGATCGCATTCTGTCACTCGGATCCGGCTCCCGTTGCCAAGGCACTTGCCAAAGCGGCGAAGGAGACCGACATTCTGAAGTTGAAGGGCGGCCTCATTGACGGGGCCGTGCTCGACGAAGGCGGAATCAAGGTGCTCGCAACGCTGCCCTCGAGGCATCAGTTGCACGCACAGCTCGTGTTCGCCCTGGCAAGTCCGATCACTGGACTCGCCGGTACTCTCGCAGCAATTCCACGCAGTCTCGTGATTGCGCTGGACCAGATCGAAAAGCAGAAGGCCGCCGCGTAAGCGGACGGTTACACACCGATACAAGGAGTACAGGTCATGGCATTGACCACAGATCAACTGATCGAAGAGATCAAGGGTATGAGCGTGATGGACCTCTCGACGCTGGTTAAGGCGCTCGAAGAGGAGTTCGGCGTTTCCGCTGCTGCTGCTGTCGCCGTTGCGGCACCAGCTGCAGGTGGCGGCGGTGGCGAGGCCGAGGCCGCCGAGGAGAAGTCGTCCTACGACGTCTTCCTCGTCGAAGCCGGCTCGCAGAAGATCCCGGTCATCAAGGTGATTCGCTCCGCGACGGGTCTTGGTCTCAAGGAGGCCAAGGACATCGCCGACGGCGCACCGGGCATGGTCAAGGAAGGCGTCCCGACTGCGGACGCCGAGAAGATGAAGGCCGAGCTCGTCGAGGCCGGCGCCACCGTCGAACTGCGCTAAGCAGTCTCGTCACCGGGCTCAGGCTCGGGTGGTGTGTTCGTCAGAAGGGCCTCGGGGCAACCCGGGGCCCTTCGTCGTTTCTATCCTCGCTAAGTCGGTCAGTCCGGCACCTCGACACGACATACAACTGCTGCGCGCTCAGCCAGGTCGCGGTCGAGCGTTGCGAGGGGCGCGCCTATCAGGCGGGCGAGCGCAACGTATTCGGCCGCCTCGGTGCGGGGGTGGTTGAGGAGGTCGGCGACCCGCCAGGACTCCTCGCCGAGTTGTGGGTGGCTGAGTTCCGTGATCGGCGCGCGGTCAAGCGCCCGCCGCATGCGACGCGCCTCCGTCGTTGGCAGCACGCCGCGCCGCGCCAGATCGTGGAGCAACGAGCGGCATTCCGACCAGAGCAGGGGAGGGGCGACCAGATCGTCCGAGCCCGCACTCGTCCACGCGGTCTTGGCGGCCAACATTGGCAAGATGATGGTGGGGTCGACGACCAGCATTATGCGTCGGCCTCGGTGGGCGGTTGATGGTGGTGAGCCGATGTCACAAAGGGGTCAGACCCTTTAGTGACATCACGGCGAAGACGATTCCAAGTCCCTGAAACAAACGTGGTGATGTCACTAAAGGGTCTGACCCCTTTGTGACATCGGCGAGTTGCGGTGTGCGCGGGGTGGCAGGCGGCTGGCGCGCGCATGGCGTTGGCAACACAGCAGGTCATCGCGCCAGCCGCCTGCCACCCCGCGCACGCCGCAACTCGCCCACCCAATCGGGCTGCCGCGTACCCCAACTGGTGCGGCTCCAGCCAGCGGGGAGATCGTGGGCGGGGCGGGCAATCAGTGCGTCAAGTTCTTCCTGATGGACATACAGGCGACCGCCAGTGCGGTGAGCCGGCAGGCGTCCGCTCCGAATCCAGCGCCGAATCGTCTCCGCGCCGCGGCCAGAATGGGTGGCTGCTTGAGGGATCGAGAGCATGAACAGATGCTACACCTTTCTGGAGAGATTGCCAAAAGTCGATGGACTCCGAGGGGTAGTACCTGTACCTTGCCCTTGTCCGACGGTTCCGCCCCGGTAGGGGCGTAGCATGGTCCGCGGGACTCTGTTACTCTGCGCGTTCGCTCGCCGTATGCCCACGGTTGAGCTTCCGTCTACCTTCCAGCACCGAGGAGGGCCCGTGGCCTCTGCCAAGCCCCGTCCGAAGCGTCAGCGCCGCAATTTCTCTCACCTAGAGAAGACCCCTGCCGCGCGCATCCTTGACGTCCCCAATCTGATTGATATTCAGAGCACCTCCTTCAAGAAATTCATGGAGACAGGTATTCGTGAGGTCATCAACGATATTTCGCCGATCGAGGACTACACCGGCACGCTGGCGGTGGAGTTCGGAGACCACGTCTTCGAGCCGCCGGCAATTACGGAGCGCGAGTGCCGCGAGACCGACAAGAGTTTCGAGTCGGGCCTCTTCATGACGGTCTCGTTTATCAACAAGGAAACGGGCGAGATCCGCGAACAGCGGGTCTTTATGGGCAACTTCCCGCAGATGACGGCTGCGGGCACCTTCATTATCAATGGCACCGAGCGGGTCGTCGTAACGCAGCTGGTGCGTTCGCCGGGCGCGTACATCATGGAGCCGAAGGATCCGGCGAAGCAGGTCTTCACCGCGAACCTGATGCCACAGCGCGGTTCGTGGCTCGAGCTCGAGATCGACAAGAAGGGTCTTGTCTTCGCACGCATCGACCGTAAGCGCAAGCTACCGGTGACGACGCTGCTGCGCGCCCTGCCCGAGGTCGACGCGACCACGGGCGAGACGTTCGACACGCACTCCGACGAGGGCATTCGCAACCTGTTCCGCGACGCGGACACGGGCGAGCCGAACCTGTTCATCGACCTGACGCTGGAGAAGGATCCGGCCAAGACGCATGACCAGGCTCTGATCGAGGTCTTCAAGAAGCAGCGTCCGGGCGAGCCGCCGACGATCGACAACTCGCGGAAGTTGTTCGACACCCTCTTCTTTGACTCGAAGCGCTACGACCTGACGCGCGTTGGTCGCTACAAGTTGAACTCGCGCCTTGAGCTCGACGTGGACCCGAACATCCGTGTCCTGACGCATCGCGATCTGATCGAGCTCGTGCGCCGTATCGTGCGCCTGCCGATCATGCTTGGTGTCGATCCGGAGTCGCGTGACTTCGCCGACGCCTGCCGCGAGATCCAGCGCACCGACGAGGTCGCTCGCGAGCTCGACGAGTACGAACATTTCGGCAACCGCCGCCTGCGCACCGTGGGTGAGCTGGTCCAGGAGGCGTTCCGCGTCGGCCTGTACCGCATGGAGCGCGTCGTCAAGGAGCGCATGACGACGGAAGACGTCGACACGATCACGCCGCAGACGATCATCAACATTCGTCCTGTCGTGGCCGCGCTGAAGGAGTTCTTCGGCTCGTCGCAGCTGTCGCAGTTTATGGATCAGACGAACTCGCTGTCTGGCCTCACGCATCGCCGCCGTCTGTCGGCCCTTGGTGCTGGTGGTCTGACTCGCGAGCGTGCACCGATCGAAGTGCGCGACGTTCACCCGACCCATTACGGCCGCATGTGCCCGATCGAGACACCAGAAGGACCGAACATCGGTCTGATTGGCTCGCTCTCGTCGTACGCGACGGTCTCGGAGTTCGGCTTCGTGCAGTCGCCGTACCGAATCGTCAAGAACGGTGCCATCACCAAGGAGGTCGTCTACATCGACGCCTCCCAGGAAGAGAAGCACCTGATCGCGCAGTCCGACACGCCGATCGACGCCAAGGGCAACCTGACCGGTGAGAACGGTCTCGTCGTCGTCCGCCAGCATGGTGGCGACCTCGGACTCGTACCGCCGAATGAGGTCACGCTGATGGACGTTGCCCCGGAGCAGCTTGTCTCTGTCGCGACGGCACTGATCCCGTTCCTCGAGCACGACGACGCCAACCGCGCTCTGATGGGCTCGAACATGATGCGTCAGGCCGTGCCGCTGCTCGTCTCCGAGGCCCCGGTTGTGGGTACCGGACTCGAGGGTCGCGCCGCTGTTGACACCGGTGACGTTGTCGTTGCATTGCGCTCCGGCGTGATCAGCGACGTCGACGCTAACCACATCGTGGTCAAGGCGTCTGACGGCGAGGATCGCTACGAGCTCGTCAAGTTTATGCGCTCGAACCAGGGCACCCTGATCCACCAGAAGCCAATCGTCCTCGAGGGCGACAAGGTGACGGCGGGCCAGGTGCTCGCCGACGGCAGTGCCTCGGAAGAGGGCGAGCTCGCGCTCGGCAAGAACATGCTCGTCGCCTTCATGGCGTGGGAGGGCTACAACTTCGAGGACTCGATCATCCTCTCGGAGCGCATCGTCAAGGACGACGTCCTCTCCAGCGTGCACATCGACGAGTACGAAGTTGATGCCCGCTCGACGAAGCTCGGTGACGAAGAGCTGACGCGCGACATTCCCAACCGCTCGGAGGAGTCGCTTCGCGACCTCGACGAGATGGGTGTGATTCGCATCGGTGCCGAGGTTGGCTCCGGCGATCTGCTCGTCGGTAAGGTCACGCCGAAGGGCGAGACCGAGCTGACCGCGGAAGAGAAGCTGATCCGCGCGATCTTCAAGGAGAAGGCCCGCGAGGTGCGCGACACCTCGCTGAAGGTTCCGCACGGCGACGGCGGCAAGGTGATCGACGTCAAGGCGTTCGATCGCGCGAATGGCGACGAGCTCAATGCCGGCGTCAATCAGCTGGTCCGCGTGTTCGTGGCCAAGAAGCGCAAGATCTCCGAGGGCGACAAGCTCGCCGGACGCCATGGCAACAAGGGCGTCATCTCGAAGATCGTCCCCGAAGAGGACATGCCGTTCCTTGAGGACGGCCGGCCGATCGACATGATCCTCAACCCGTTGGGCGTGCCAAGCCGCATGAACATCGGGCAGATCCTTGAGACGCACCTCGGCTTCGCCGCTAAGTACCGTACCGATGGCGACCCGAACCCGCCGGAGTGGATTTCCACCCCGGTCTTCGACGGCGCGACCGTTGAAGAGGTCGATAATGAGCTCTACGAGTGGGTCCAGAAGCACAAGGAGTCGCCGGTCAAGCTGACGGTCGACGACGAGAAGGGCCGCCGCGTTTCGGGCAAGGTCCAGTTGTATGACGGCAAGACGGGTGAGCCGTACGACCAGAAGATCACGGTCGGCTACATGTACATCCTTAAGCTGCTGCATCTCGTGGACGACAAGATCCATGCCCGTTCGACAGGCCCGTACTCGCTCGTCACCCAGCAGCCGCTGGGCGGTAAGGCGCAGTTCGGTGGCCAGCGCTTCGGCGAGATGGAGGTCTGGGCGCTCGAGGCATACGGTGCCGCGCACACCCTCCAGGAGATGCTCACGATCAAGTCCGACGATACGATCGGCCGCGTCAAGGCGTACGAGGCAATCGTCAAGGGCGAGAACATCCCCGAGCCGTCGGTGCCTGAGAGCTTCAAGGTGCTGCTGAAAGAGATGCAGTCCCTCGCGCTCGACGTGCGACCCATGCGTTCGGATGGTCGTGACGTGTCGACCTCTGAGGAGGACGACGAGTTGATTCGAGCAGCTGTCGAGCTCGGCGTTGACCTGTCTGCGGATCGTATCCGCGGCGAGGGCGATGCCGATATCGACGAGGCTGACGTGATGGAAGACGACACCGACGAGGTCGCCGCAGACGCGACGCTCGATTCGGAGATCGATCTCGCCGCTGAGGCTGGCGACACAGAAGACGAAGACGCCCTCGCGCTTGGTGCGGGCGACGCTGACGAGGAGGGGGAGCTGTAAGGCGCCTCGGCGACTAACAGCATCCCACCCGCAAAGGAGATATTCAGATGATTGACGTCAGCGACTTCGATTACATCAAGATCGGTCTAGCCTCGACGAAGGACATTCAGTCCTGGTCGTCGGGCGAGGTCACCAAGCCAGAGACGATTAACTACCGCACCCTCAAGCCGGAGAAGGACGGGCTCTTCTGTGAGCGCATCTTCGGACCGACCCGTGACTGGGAGTGCTACTGCGGTAAGTACAAGCGCGTCCGTTACAAGGGCATCATTTGCGAGCGCTGCGGCGTTGAGGTCACGCGCCAGAAGGTGCGTCGCGAGCGCATGGGTCACATCGACCTGGCCGCGCCCGTCTCGCATATCTGGTTCTTCAAGGGCGTGCCGAGTCGAATCGGCTACCTGCTCGACATCGCACCGAAGGACCTCGAGAAGGTTCTCTACTTCGCTGCACATATCTGCACGAACGTCGATGAAGAGGCGCGAGCCGCCGACCTCTCGGAGCTGGAGCGCAAGGTTGTCGCCGAGCGCGACGAGCTTGAGGCCGAGCGTGAGGGCGAGGTCGGGCACGTTGCCGAGCGCCTGATGCGCCGTCGTAAGTACATCGCGACTGCCACGGAAGACGGCTTCGACGATGACGACGAGTACTGGGCCCGCATGCTCAACGCGTGGGCTGAGGAGCAGGGCTTTAGTCTCGCCGAGGATCGCCTCGCTGCGGGTGGCCTGCTGGCCGAGATCGCGATTCAGCTGACCGACACGACCAAGAAGGTTGTCGGCGACACGATTCATCGCCTGGCCGTCCGTGAGGACCGCAATCTAACCCCGAAGGAGATCGACAACGTTGCTGCCGTTGCAGCCGACGCGATCGACATCCTCAAGGAAGAGATCAAGCGCGTCCGCGACGGCAAGGGTGCTCAGAAGAGCGCCGGTCGTCGAGCGTTGGAGGCCTCCGCGGCCTTCCTCGCCGGTGACGATACCGCCAAGGATGCTGATGCACTCGCCGAGAAGCTGACGGGCTCGACCCGCACGCGTAAGGAGCTCGACAAGGCACGCGGACTCGGCAACGGCCTCCTGGCCGACGTCGTCCGTCTCGCCCCCGATGTCCCGGCCAAGGAGCTGGACGTCAAGGAGCTCACGAACGATCTCTGCCTGAAGGCTTCGGGCAAGATGACCCGCGAGGATCATCGCCGCATCGAAGAGTGGACCGCCAAGATCACCGAGATGCTCAAGGACGCAGAGCAGCGCAAGAAGGACGGCCACGAGCTGTACGACGAGCGCCTCGAAATGCTCGACCTGGCGTGGCAGAAGTTCCAAGACATCAAGCCGAAGGAAGTCATCGGCGACGAGAAGGTGGCGCGCGAGCTGAAGGACCGCTTCGCCTCCACCTACGGGTTCGGCGAGTACATCGGTCTCGGCATGGGTGCCGAAGCGGTTCGTGACCTGCTCTCGCGTGAGGACATTCCTCAGCTGGTCGAAGAGCTCAAGGAAATGATCGCAACGGGCAAGGGCCAGAAGCAGCAGCGTGCGATCAAGCGCCTGAAGGTCGTCTCCGCGTTCCACAAGAGCGAGCAGCGCCCTGACTGGATGATCCTCGAGGTGATTCCGGTGATTCCGCCAGAGTTGCGCCCAATGGTGCAGCTCGACGGTGGCCGCTTTGCCACCTCGGACCTGAACGACCTGTACCGCCGCGTGATCAACCGCAACAACCGCCTCAAGCGTCTGCTTGATCTCGGTGCGCCGGAGATCATCGTCAACAACGAAAAGCGCATGCTCCAGGAGGCCGTCGACGCACTGTTCGACAATGGTCGCCGCGGTCGTGCGGTGACGGGACCGGGCAATCGTCCGCTCAAGTCGCTGTCCGACATGCTCAAGGGCAAGCAGGGACGTTTCCGTCAGAACCTGCTCGGCAAGCGCGTCGATTACTCGGGTCGTTCCGTGATCGTCGCTGGTCCGCAGCTCAAGCTGCAGCAGTGTGGTCTGCCGAAGTTGATGGCACTCGAGCTGTTCAAGCCGTTCATCATGAGCCGGCTCGTCGAGCGCAAGGCTGTCCCGAACATCAAGGCCGCCAAGCGCATGGTCGAGACGCGCGAAGGCGACGTCTGGGACGTCCTCGAAGAGGTCATCACCGAGCATCCCGTCCTCCTCAACCGTGCTCCGACCCTGCATCGCCTCGGCATTCAGGCGTTCGAGCCCGTCTTGGTTGACGGCAAGGCAATTCAGGTTCACCCACTCGTCTGTCACGCGTTTAACGCCGACTTCGACGGTGACCAGATGGCCGTGCACGTGCCGCTCAGCGTTGAGGCACAGGCAGAGGCGCGCCTCTTGATGCTGTCGGCTCACAACATCCTCTCGCCGGCCAACGGGCGTCCGCTCGCCACGCCGTCGCAGGACATGGTGATCGGGCTCTACTACCTGACGTACTCGAGCTTCGACTCGAACGAACTACAGGCTAAGCTCGACAATGGTGCATCCAGTAAGGATCTCGGCTCGCATGGCACGTTTGCCACGGCCGAAGAGGTGCAGGTTGCACTCGACCACAAGCGGATTCCGCTGCAGGGCGCAATCATCCTGCGCGGCGAGGGTGGCGTTCGCAAGATCACCACACCAGGCCGCGCAATCCTCAACTACGAACTTCGCCTCGCGCTGCAAGTGCAGCTCGGTCGCGAGCTTGACGAGGATGACGTCGAAGAGGTCACGACGGCCCTGACGAAGCGCGAGATCACGGACTTCGTGACGACGCTCGTCGACCGTCACGGCCCCTCTGAGGTCGCGATGGTGCTTGACACGATCAAGGACCTTGGCTTCAAGTACGCCACGCAGTCGGGTGTCTCGATCTCGAAGAACGACATCGTGACGCCGCCGCAGAAGCAAGACATTCTCAAGGACTACGAGAAGCGCGTTCAGGTTTCTCGCGAGCAGTACGACGACGGTCTCATCACCGAGCAGGAGCGTCACCGCAAGGTGGTGCAGCTCTGGAACGAGGCGACCGACGCCGTCGGCGAGCAGGTCAAGGACGGGTTCTCGGAAACGAACCCCGTCTACATGATGGCCAACTCGGGTGCCCGTGGTTCGTTCAAGCAGATTCGTCAGCTGGCGGGTATGCGTGGACTAATGGCTAATCCGAAGGGCGAGATCATCGAGCGTCCGATCAAGGCTAACTTCATGGAAGGCCTGGACGTCCTCGAGTACTTCATCTCCACCCACGGTGCCCGTAAGGGTCTCGCCGATACGGCGCTGCGTACGGCCGACTCCGGCTACCTCACGCGTCGACTCGTCGACGTATCGCAGGACGTCATCGTCCGCGAAGAGGACTGTGGCACCGAGCGCTTCGTCGAGGTGCCGGCATTCATGGATCGCCGCATCACGTACGAAGTGCGCAGTGGTGCAATCGTGCGTCGTTCCGCCACGCTCGACGTCCGCCCGAGCGATCAGCTCGCCGGACGCGTGCTGGCTCTGGACGTCACGATCGGTGGCGGCGAGACGCTGCCAAGTGGTACGCCGATCAGCCGCTCGTTTGCACACGAGCTCTACGAAGAGAAGTTCCGTCACGTCGAGGCAGCTCTTGCCAAGATCGACGACGAGGTCAAGAAGGCCGGTAAGGATCCCGATCCGATTGCGCTCGCGAAGGCTGTTGGCCTGACGGACCTTGCTGAGGTCTTCAAGCGCGAGAACAAGGGTGAGGATCCGTACTTCACGCTCGAGGCTATCGATGACATGAAGAACCCGGAGAAGTTCCTCCGGCGTCTCGAGGAGGAGGGCTATCCCTCCAAGCCGCATGCCGATCGTACCCCCGAAGAGGTGCGCATCCTTCAGATCCGCACACTCACGTGGGCACTCAACGAGAAGGTCGATGCCGAGTGCACCGTGCCGGTGCGCAGCGTGCTCACCTGCAACGCCGAGATCGGCGTTTGCGGTGCCTGCTACGGCGTCATGCCAGCAACGGGTAGTCGCTCTGAGGTCGGTG
>Ga0194055_10000266_pt1 | contig 41178 bp, 37 predicted proteins | sample SepL449m_MetaG_FD_155482 | JGI IMG/M metagenome (GOLD analysis project Ga0194055, IMG submission 155482) | Anoxic zone freshwater microbial communities from boreal shield lake in IISD Experimental Lakes Area, Ontario, Canada - Sep2016-L442-9m | ecosystem: Environmental > Aquatic > Freshwater >... | reverse complement strand
ACCCGCAGCGGCGCGGCACCAGGGCCCGTCGACGCAGCGGGTATTGCCGTCACCTTGTTGTTCCTGCTGTGTTTGGTGATGGGGATTTCTCGGCTGCCGGACTCGGCCACCGGGCTGCTGCTGTGGCCCTGGTTTCTGGCTGCCAGTGGCGTACTCCTGTCCGCTTTGGTGGTGATTGAGAAGCGCCAGGCGCATGCGCTGATTCCTATTGCGCTGTTTGCCAACCGGCAACTCGCTTTTGTCTATTTGCTGACCTTAGGCGTAGGCTTCTCCATGGGTGGCATTGTGTTTTTAACCACCATTGCCACGCTAGCTTATGGCGTCAGCGTCGAGCACGCGGGACTGGCGCTGCTGCCTTTGGTGCTGTGCTCCATGGTGGGCTCGATGGCGGCGGGAAGGCTACTAAACCGTCTGGGGGCCCGCAATATGGTGATCTTTGGTTTTGGGCTGCTGACGCTGGGCTACCTGCAAAGCGCAGTGCCACAGACTGGCCTTGGTGCCTTTTTGGTGGCGTCTGTACTGGTAGGTATTGGTCTGGGTGTGGTGGTCAGCGGCGCTCTGCGCGCGATCGCGATTGATGAAGCGCCGCCGGCCCTGCGCGGCACAGCCCAAGGATTAATCAATATTTTCAATGCGGTGGGTACCTTGTTGGCTGTGACCTGCATCAGCGCCATCGCTGACTTTGAAGGCGGCGGGCTAACCGGTTTTAGCCACGCTTATCTTGCCATGGGCTTGAGCATGCTCGTGATGCTGCTTATTGCTTTCGGGCTGAAAAGGAAGTCAGCTGCGTCCGTGACTTAAATTTAGTAATCAAGTGGGCGAGGGCGATTTCGCTTTGGACAGATTGAAGGTGCTGCCCAGGAAAGTTTGAATATCAACACCTTTGACATGGTTCGAAGTGGACTCTTGAAAGTCGGGTTGTCTCAGCCTTGACAGATGGTTATGATCCGGCCATGAAGATACTCGTCCTGGGCGGAACCGTTTTCCTTGGCCGCTATATTGTCCAGCAGGCGATCAACCGCGGGCATGACGTTACGGTTTTCAACCGAGGTAACCATCTCGTGGAATTTGAGCAGACCGCACCGGTTGTGGTGCCGGTGCGCCGGCTGATCGGCAATCGCGATTCCGACGTTCGTGCGATTGAGCGCTTTGGTTGCGATGCGGTGATCGATTGTTCCGGCTATACCCCCGAGCATCTAGCGCAATCGATTTCGGCCCTGGCTGATTCCAGCCGTCACTATTTGTTTATCTCGACAATTTCTGTTTACGCGCAGTTCCCTCCGAGCTTAGGCTACGACGAAGCAGCCGCCGTAACCTCGGAGACGACCGGATACGGTGGACAGAAGGCGCGCGCCGAAGAACTGCTCCTGCAACGACTTGGCGATAGGGCCACTATCGTGCGTCCGGGACTGATCGTTGGTCCCCATGACCTGAGTGGGCGCTTCGCCTACTGGCCATTGCGGTTGCATCGTGGGGGCACGATTCTCTGCCCGGGGCGGCCGCAACGTAACATCCAGTTCATCGATGTGCGTGACCTGGCCGCCTGGTGTATAAATCTAGTCGAACGGCACACGCTGGGCGTTTTTCAGGCCGTGGGCTCCTCCGGGACGATGGCGCAGATGCTTGAGGATTGCATTTCCGCCAACTTCACTCAACCACTTGACGTTGCGCATGAGACTCAGAGGCCTCGGCCGAGCCTCGTTTGGCGCGACGACGCCCAACTTCTTGCCGCTGGGGTAGCCCCCTGGGTTGGCCTCCCGTTGTGGATCCCCGAGAGTGACCCAGACTTTGGGGGCATGCTTATGGGGTCGAACGCACGGGCCATTGCCGCCGATTTCAAGAGCCGAAGCTGGGTCGAAACTGCACGCGATACCCTGCAGTGGGCCTTATCCTGTCCCAATCCGCCCGTATTTCCGAATGTCTTAAGTGCTGAGGATGAGGCTATGGCATTGCGCTAATTGCCTCTCCGGATACGCCAGTGACACTTGCGCCTGACGATTTTTGCGCCGTTGCCCGGGGTTTGATGGACGTTTGGGAAGCGGGGTAAACAGTGGGTCGACATAAATATCGCTCAGTTTGTCCAAGCCGCCCAAATTATGTCAATGGCTCCTCAACCTGGGCTCGAACCAGGGACCTACGGATTAACAGAAAACTAGGCTGCTGAAATATCTATATAAATCAACGACTTATATTGGTAAAAATGGACCGTGTAATAAATCGTGTAATACCTAATTTTGTTGCATTATGTAACAAACTAGTTTTTTGCCCCATTTTCACTCGGGTCGGATTGAAAAATCAAGTGGGCCGAAGTGATTTCACTTGGGTCGGATTCATTGTGTCGCCTGGGCTCGGCAACCGTACGATAAGTTAAGCAGCGTTTGAGGCTCATGTAGCTCCAATCTGGCTCAAAACGTTCATTGTGATTGGTTCACGATTTTATGAAGGTCAACTAATGCTTGCCTAGCCGTCCACTTTGTATGTGAGTCGCTCTGAAAGGTTCACCACTATGACGCCTAACGGTGTGACAAGATTGGACCTGGATGCTGACCGGTTGAACTTTATCAACTTAAATGCCTTACCATTACCGAGCAAGAACTTCGCAGCATTAACTTGGAGTTTCAACAACTACCGTGTGGGGGCTGTTAACAACCTGCTCTACCATCATCTAAACGCTGCAAGCGGGCATTTCGGTGGAAGTGCGATTACGTGGTCGTGCTCGAGTGAGGTTTGTTTTCAGAGGGTGCACCCAGCAAGGCCATCAGGACTTCGTGGCGACCCTTCATGTATTTGCGCGTCTCGGGCCACGTGTGCTGTGCAGCGAGTGCAAGGGCGCTGCGTACCTGCGGATCAGCCAACATGTCTCGCATAGACCATAAGTAGGTCTTTAGGCCGAACGCGATAGCAGAAGTGCGCGGTAGCTTTACCAGCGTTTGGTGCTCGGAGCGGATGAAGCCTTGCTCCTGCAGCAGTTCGGACGTCATCGGTTGGACATCGTCAAGCGCATCGGCATGACGGAACAGCTTTGGCGACAGGTGAGGGCCCCAGTTTCGTCTCCAGACCACCCGTTCAGGTCGCATGGAATGAAACGCACGGTCTACCGATGTTGCGAGGTGAGCCTCGTACTGCGGCACCTCACCTTTGTGGATCTCCTGTGTCGACTTGCCCAGCCGCGCCCGTTCCAAGCTTAGCTGCCGGTCTAGATCCCACTGAGCGCGCAATTGCTCGTTATCAGGTCCTGGATCAGGACGGCTGAAGCAGCTGCGTAAAGACCAGCCGTTTGGAAACAGCAGTGCTCCGCTCATCAAGCGATAGGACACCTGGCCCTGATCGTCTGCTTCTGCCGGGAGCATGAGCAAGAAATCCTCTGTGGCCAGTGCTGCCACGGCAACCATAGGCTGTGCGCCCTTCGGTCCTACGTCGACGGCGACCCCTGAAAGGTGGCAAATTACATTATCCTCTTGCCGAGTGAATGCACTCGGGTGTTCAGTCGTGAGCCACTGGACGACGCGATCACGCAACTCAGTCTCGGCCAGCAAGACCGTCTTTGAATCCAGCCGGTCAATCACCCAGGTACGCCGTGTCGCAAGTAGGTCCAAGCGTTGCCTTATCTGCTCAGTGTAGGTAGCGTCAATCCGCAACCAGCTCGGGTCTCCCGCCGGATATGCGTTCATCAGTACCGTCTGAGGAGGAGGCAGCAGGCGTTGCATGTGGTCGCTCGACAGCGAGCGCACCAGGTCAGCATCGACTGGTACCGCATTTAGATAGATGCCACTTGGAGTATCGTCTTTACGCGCCATAGGCTAATTTTTGCACGTCAATGTGTCCATCAAGTTTTATCAATTGATCAGTTGGTATTGCACCCATTACTTCATAGGCGCCAAGCGGCGTCATTTCCGAACTACTCGCAAACGATACGATCAGCCGAGGAAGGAACTGGCGCCGTGAAAACCGCGACGCCAGCCATCCACCTCTATCAGTACTTGAAGCCCAGTCGAACTTCAAAAGTACGCGGTGCACCATAGCTCTCCACTACGCCGCCGAAAAGATAATCGGCGCGCATTGTTCGATAAAGCTTGTCGGTTGCATTTAACACGCCTAGCTGTACAAAGTAGCTATCTTTTGGGGCAGCCCACCTCACCGACGCATTGACGATTCCGTAACCCTCGTCGGAATTATTTTTTTGGTCTAAAGTCAAAGGAAAGATGACGCTGCTGCGTCCATTAAATTCCAACCTGCTTCTTAGGCTTCCACCAGACAATGCTGTGTCGTAGTCCAGCGAAATTGTTCCACTGTTCTTGGGTGTTAAGGGTAGCTGGAGACCACTCAAGTCCTTCTTTGATGTTGGAGAAATATAGTTTTCCAAGCGCGAATCAACATAGCTTGCAGCAAGACCCAGGGTAAAGCCCAATCCTAGACGGGCGTCGGCATTTAATTCAAAACCTTGTACCTTGGCACTGGATGCATTATTCACATTCACCTGGAATTTCCCAGATACGGCATCCAATATTGCAGTGCGGAGTTGCAAGTCTCTGTAGTCGTAATTGAAGATAGATGCATTCAAATTAACAGCGCCATTCATGAGCTTGCTTCGCGCACCCACCTCATAAGCTACCAGCGTTTCAGGCGCAAATTTTTCGATGCCACCTGCCCCATAGTTCCAGCCGCCACTTTTGAAACCCCTTGATACCCCTGCGTAAACCAAAAGGTCTTTGGAAGGAGTCCACTGTAGTTGCGTCTTGGGCGTGAAACTGTTAAAAGCCACCGCACCAGAAAAGCTCTTTAGATTGAGGAGGTTGCTCGCATTGCCGTTCTTCTCATCAACTGTGTAACGTCCCCCAAGCAACGCGGCCCACTGGGGCGTAAAATGGTAAGTTGCCTGGCCAAATATGGCGCTTGAATTGCCGTCGGACTTCACACTCTGGCTCACAAAATCGCACGCACCAGCAAAACCGCAGTTCAACGGGCCGTAAAGTTTCCAACGCAAATTTTCGGTTCCATTGTCTTTGTAAAAGAATAGGCCGGCTGTCCATTCAAGCGGACCGCTTCCTTGGCTATACAGTTGAAACTCTTGCGATAACGAATCTACAGTGGTGCTAGTATCTTGAGTCTCAAGTTGAGAACTAGTCCAATCCACGTCGTTTTTGTCGCTGGCATCAAATTTTGTGGATGCAGTTATAGACTTGAATCCTACATTGCCCAAATCCCAATTCACCGTGGCTGCAACAATTTGAGTCTTGCGCGAGCTAGTAACCGGCGAATCTAGTCGAATGTTTCGGGGATCGCTCCTCTGATCTTTTGCTGTCAATTTGTAGTCGGGGTCTCCTATCGAATACGGATACAGAGGGCCAGTCACCGCGGGGTCGGTCGATACGCCGTAACCAACTGTTCCTTGATCATCAGACGATTGAACCAGAATGGTTACGTCTGCTGCTTGTCCCAACGCGAAACGTAACTTTCCTCGGATTGCGCTAAAGTCGGTGACATCTAGGTTAGTGTTATTGGCAATATTACGCGTAAATCCACTGTCTTTGCTGTAGGCCACAGCTACACGTCCAGAGACATCCTCTTTACCCCACCCAACGGCCAATTGAGCGCGACCAAGGTTTTGGGAGCCTCCGCCAACAAAACCTTCGGCACTGTCCCCTGGGTTTGCGGCCCTAGTGATGAAATTGATTGCGCCGCCCGTAGCATTGCGACCGTAAAGCGTACCTTCCGGACCTTTGAGTACCTCCACTCGCTGTAAGTCAAATAACTCGGTGAGGACCATGCTGGAGCGTGGCAGATATACGCCGTCTAAGTGAACCGCGTTCGACGGGTCAGCCCCTAAACTGCGAACATTATTTGAAACTCCTCGAATGGCAAGGTTTTCTTCCCGACCGCCAGACGACAAACTAAGTCCAGGGACCTTCTGTTGTAAGTCCAAAGCGCTGACTATTCCTGATCGGGCTAAATCGTCTGCAGTTAGCACCGACAGGGAGGCAGCCACATCCTGGAGCGACTGCTTAATTTTTAAGGCAGTCACTTCCACCCTTTCTAGAGCCGAATCCTCCTTGGGCTGCTGCTGTGCCTTGGCCCCTATGGTAAAGAAGGTCAAGACTGCCAAGGCGACTCCTGTTTGCTTGGTGATGTTTAACTTGCGAATCATTTTTTCTCCTTTAGATGTGGACGTGACAGATTATTATTAATCAAAATTTTCTGAACTGTCAACTTTTTTCTAAAAAAGTGATTTTTTGCTGAAATTGCCCTAGAATGGCCGTTGTGGAACTCAAGGTGTGGTTCATCCTATACATTCGCAGCAAGGTTCCACTAAGCCAAAGTATTTTGAACCTGTGAAACCATTGAGGAAGATTTCAACATGACCACACTGTCCGATTCATTGCAATCATCAATGAAGCAGATAGACCGGGACAGCCTACTGCATCCTTTTACCAGAGCTGATGATTTTGCCGCTGGTCGCGTGACAGCACAACGCATCGTGACAAGTGGAAACGGTATTCGGGTTAAGGATTCCACTGGACGTACTGTGATTGACGGCATGTCGGGAATGTATTGCGTTAATGTCGGATACGGTCGAGAGTCCATTGTGGAAGCGATGGCTGCGCAGTCGCGGGAGCTCCCTTACTACCACATCTTTGCCGGTGCATCGCACCCAGGTGCTATCCACTTAGCCGAGAAGCTCTTAGCTTTGTCCGGTGGAAAAATGAAGCGGGTCTTCTTTGGGCTAAGCGGCTCCGACGCTAACGAAACTCAAATTAAGCTGGTTTGGTATTACCATAACGTGATCGGTAAACCGCAGAAGAAAAAGATCATTGCGCGTTTGCGTGGCTACCATGGAGGCACTACCATGACGGCGAGTCTCACTGGTCTTCCCGCATACCACAACGGTTTCGATTTACCCTTCGCACTGGTAAAGCACACGACTGCCCCCGACGCGTTTTGGGCGACGGATGCCACACCCGAAGCCTTTTCGCAGCGATGTGCAGATGACCTTGAGCGACTGATCATGGCAGAGGGCCCAGAAACTGTGGGAGCATTTATTGCGGAGCCGATGGTGGGCTCAGGCGGCATCCTTCCCCCACCACCTGGCTATTGGGCAGCTATTCAGGCAGTTTTGAAAAAGTACGAAGTGCTGCTAATTGCCGATGAAGTGATCACTGCATTTGGCCGTCTGGGCTATATGTTCGCAAGCGATCTTTACGGAATCCAACCCGATCTAATAACCCTGGCCAAGGGATTAACCAGCGGCTACGCCCCACTATCTGCCTCGCTGGTAGGTGATAAGGTCTGGCAAGCTTTACAGGAAGGCGCGCCAAAGCACGGCATGTTTGCACATGGTTACACCTACTCGGCTCATCCTCTTGGCGCAGCCGCGGCTTTAGCCAATATTAAGATCATTGAAGACGAAAAACTATGTGAAAACGCTCTTGCAGTGGGCGGTTATCTGCTGAAACGCCTGCGCGAGCGTATGGCCGATCAGCCATTAGTGGGTGATGTCCGTGGGGCCGGTTTGTTGCAAGCGGTGGAGTTTGTCGCGCAAGGGTCACCCCAACGGCCATTGCCCGCTGGCCTGAATTTTTCCGCAACTGTTGCAAGCTTCGCACAGCAAGAGGGCTTATTAGCCAGACCGCTTCCAGCTAACAATATCGTTGGTATTTCACCGCCTTTAACTTTGACTGAAAAAGACGCTGATGCAGTCGTCGATATGCTGGGACGTGCTGTGGACCTCGCAACCGCCGGACTCACGACGATACAGCGTCAAGGATCAGTTTGATGGCACATATACCCTTTATGACACTTGATGTCTTCACCAATCATCGCTTTGGTGGAAATCCGCTCGCCGTGTTCCCCATGGCACAGGGCCTAGATACTGCAACGATGCAGGCTCTGGCTACAGAATTGAATCTTAGCGAGACAACATTCATCCTGCCGCCGCAGGACCCTACAAATGACGCAGAGGTTCGAATTTTCACACCTAAAGCCGAGATAGGGTTTGCTGGCCACCCTAATGTAGGAACTGCATGGGTGTTGGCGCAGCAAGGCAAAGATCGTGACGGTGTTCTGCGGTTTGAAGAGGCTGGCGGATTGGTGGAAGTAGCAGTAGAGCGAACAGATGGGCTTCTAACCGGTTGTCGCGTAGTCGCACCTCAACCATTGACCCTTAGAACAGCTCCAGAAACAACTGCTCTTGCAGCGTGTGCAATGCTGCAGCCGGAGGAGGTACTGGTTGCCGATTCTGCCTCTGTCGGACTGGAATGTGTTTGTGCTCGCGTTAACGAAGAGGCGCTTGCTAATGCTGCACCCGATGCAGTTGCCTTTCGCGAGCTAGGGCAGCGCTGGCTTGGACCACAAGGCCGATTTTTTATGTGCCTTTACTCCCGCAGCGGTGATCGATTACGGTCACGGGTTTTTGGGCCGCTTTTCGGAGTGAATGAAGACCCGGCGTGTGGTAGTGCCACCGCCGCGCTAGCCGCAATGCTGTTGCACCAGGACGGCCACTCCAAAAATCGGTTGACCATGTTCATGGGCCAGGAAATGGGACGGCCAAGCGTACTGCATTGCGGTGCCGAACGCGGCATTGACGGCAACATCCGCGCTTGGGTAGGTGGCGCCTGCGTCGAGGTTCTGCGCGGAGAAGCGCTGGTCTGACAAGCAAACACCAATAGTTCGTTACTGGTCGGAACTTACTTTTTCCGTGCAGTCTTAGGTTTGGCGAGCTTTTCGCTGGCCACTGCTACAGGGGTCAACTCACCCATTTCGGCCAGCGCGGGTGGATATCCAGCAGCCGCCAGAGACGCGCCGTCGGAGCATATGGTCAGTACATGACAAGGTTCATTGGAGGCGCGCAAATACGCGTGACCCATACTGCTGTCGAAATAGACCGAGTCGCCTTTTTTCAGAAGTACAGGGGCATAGAGCTCAGTATGGAACAAGACTGACCCCTCCAAAATAACAGAAAATTCTTCGCCGCTATGCCGCAAGAGTTCCCCAAAATCGGCCAGCGTTCGAGCCTGGGGTTGTCCGAAGATAGGTACCATCTGTTTGTTTAATAACTCTGTGGCAGGGTATAGGTGCAGATAGTTAGGTGTCTCCAAGACGCTTCCTTCGCCAGAGCGGATTACGCTGCGGCGACCTGAAAAACCTTTGGCACCGCTCGCCCCGGAATCCAATGCAACTTCGCTTCCAAACAGCACACTGATGTCAATCGCGAGCCCCTTGCTTATACGCGAAAGCTTATCGTAAGTGAGAGACATTTTGTTGTTCTCAATCTTTGACAGCGTCGACACAGCTAGGCCTGTTTTATCACTGACTTCAGCCAGGGTCCAGCCACGGTCTTCGCGTAGTTTGCGCAACATTGCGCCCGGGCGTGACTTTAATTTATCTTGCATTGAACTTGAAACCCTAGGAAGTATTGAAATGAATAATCGCCTAATTTCGGCCTATCTGATCCGTCTCGCCCAGTGGGGCTCGAAGCCATTCTCGCGCTAACTGAACCCACACAGTAGCACCTATTGGGATAAGTGTGTCGTTGAAGTCGTAACTGGGGTTGTGAAGTGAGCATGGGCCAAGCCCGTGCCCTCCGTGGCGGTGATCCCCATCGCCATTGCCAATCATGAAATAACAGCCAGCCTTAGCCTGAAGCATGAAACTGAAATCTTCGGCGCTCATGGTGGGCTGAAATGGCAGCAGCTGATTTGTACCTACCAAGCCGAGCAACACCCGCTGAAGGAATGCAGTCTCCCGCGGATGGTTTGAGGTAGGTGGACAGTTGCACTTAAAGAAAAAATCGCAGCTTGCACCAAAAGCAGTGCAGATTTGCTCAGCGATTTCGCGCATCCGGCGCTCAATCAGGTCTCGTACTGGTACAGAAAAGCACCGCACTGTACCGCGGAGTACACATTCGTTTGGCAATACGTTGAGAGCATCCCCTGCATTTACCTGCGTAATTGATAACACCGCAGATTCTGCTGGAGACACATTGCGGGTGATGATGCTCTGAAGCGCCTGTCCAATCTGAAATGCCACAAGAATAGGATCTACACCCTGATCAGGCATTGCCGCGTGGCAACCCTTCCCCATGATAGTGATGCTAAATTCGTTGCATGAGGCCATCATCGGCCCTGGACTAACTGCAAAACTTCCCACAGGCAGGCCAGGCCAATTGTGCGCCGCAAAGATCGCTTCCATCTCAAAGCGCTCAAACAAACCATCCTCGATCATGCGCAGAGCACCCAACCCGCTCTCCTCAGCAGGCTGAAAAATTAGGTATACCGTACCGTCAAAATCACCAGCACGGGCCAGATACTGTGCTGCTGCTAGCAGCATGGCGGTGTGGCCGTCATGGCCACAAGCATGCATACGTCCCGAATTACGACTGGCATGTGTGAAAGTGTTCTGCTCGGCTACTGGCAACGCGTCCATGTCGGCGCGCAGGCCAACGGCACGTTTACTATTACCCCGCGTGATTACCCCCACAACGCCGGTACCACCTATACCACGGTGAACTGTAATACCCCACTGGGTAAGCTGTGCGGCAACGACTTGCGCCGTTCGCTGTTCATCAAAGGCTAGTTCCGGATGGGCATGTAGGTCTTGTCGTAGCGCTGCCATGGCCGGTGCTTCGATAATGATATCGTCAATAAGCCTCATGGCCGATTTTCCTCAAAGTTACCTGCGTGAGTTACCTCAAATCCCTCTAACACATTAACCACGTTCACTCCAGCGTGTGGGACTGAGTACCCCCCCTCAAACACAAAAAGTGTTGGTAAACCCAATTGGCCAAGACGCTGGCCGACCCGAATGAAGTCATCACTTGTAAGCTGGAAGCTGCCTGAAGGATCATCGTGGTGTGCGTCTACTCCCAGGGATACCACCAAGACAGTCGGTTGAAAACGGGAAATTTCCTTGCAGCAGTGCTCTAGCGCGGCGCACCAAATGTTAAAGCCAGTTCCTAGTGGCAAAGGACAGTTTAGGTTAAACCCCAACCCTTGACCCCGACCGATTTCGTCCGCGTGGCCCAGAAAATAGGGATAGTCGTCCATTGGGTCAGCATGGATTGAAGCAAAGAATACATCGTCCCGATCGTAAAAAATACTTTGTGTGCCGTTACCGTGGTGGTAGTCGATGTCCAATACGGCTACTCTTCCCGCTGAAGCGTCGATAAATGCTTGCGCTGCAACGGCCGCGTTGTTGATATAGCAATAACCCGCCATCCGGGCTGCTGAGGCATGATGGCCAGGCGGCCTGCAGAGGGCAAAGGCGGACCGCTCGCCCTGACCAACCCATCTCTGTGCAGTGAGCGCGGTGTTGGCAGAAGCTTGTGCGCAAGCCCAGGTCTCTGCCATCAACGGTGCAATCGTATCGCCCGCGTAAATTCCGAGTTGCCCCGCCAATGAGCGCGGCATCGGCTCCAAGCGCATATCCTGCGCCGGCCAGAACTGAGGAAGCAAAACCTCGGAGCCAAGATGATTTAGCTGCGTTTGGCAGGCCCGCTCCAGAAAGTCCAGGTAGTCAGCCGTATGAACGCGCTTCAAAGCTTCCAAGCCAAAGTGCTGTGCTTCAACCACTTCCCCATGCTGGGTATACATGATCCGATCCAAAACCGACTTCACCCGCTCAGGAACATCGAACATGGGCGGTTGGCCAGCACGCTGCATTGCCCCGGCGGGCACATAGTGGTTAGTCGATACGCTGAAGGCAGTTTTCATATCTTAACGGATTCGAAAATATTTTGGCATACTAGCAAATTGAAGAAAGAAAACTTGATTCCCCTTGATTGTACTTTCCAAGAAAAATTCTGAAACCCAAAACGAGAAAATCACTATGCGCCAGCAAATCGATCCCCCGGGAACGCCCCCCTTAATTGGTCCCTTTTCACCTGCCATTCTTGCCCAAGGCAGGACGCTATATGTTTCAGGCCAGGGCCCCCAGGACCCTGTGACCAAGGGTTTCCGTCTTGGCAACATTGAAGAGGAGACGCGTCTCACATTAGATAACGTCACGCGGTTGCTGCACGGGGCCGGGGCTGATTGGTCGCATGTGGTCAAGGTAGGGGTCTATCTGACGCGCATGGAAGATTTTGCAGCGTTCAATCGTGTTTACTCAGAATATCTGGTTACGCCGTCCCCGGCTCGTACCACCATAATTTGCTCTTTGCTGGCTGGAATCTCGGTTGAGGTTGACTGCATCGCCGTCATTGATTAAAACTTCGATAATTTGTTATTTCGACGGCTCAAGCAAATCCTTATGAATTCGCTGCGCACAGAGGTGTCCGAAGATAAGCGCTGGGCCCAGTGTGATTCCGGCTCCTGGATACGTTCCGCCCATAAAGCTTGCAGCATCGTTACCTACGACAAACAAGCCCGCTAGCGGGTCTCCGGCAGCGTCTATGGCTCTGGCATCTGTGTCCGTCGAGAGGCCAATAAAAGTTCCGATGTCTCCCGGCACAAGTTTTACGGCATAAAACGGCGCGTGGCGAACCGGTGCAACACAGGGGTTGGGTGTATGACCGCGACTGCCATTGAATCTCTCGTATATGTCAGCGCCCTTGTTGAACTCCGCATCAATACCTTGATCAGCGCCTGCGTTCAAAAGCTTCACGGTGTGTTTCAGTCCTTCAGGATCTATTGCGCATAGTCGCGCAAGGCTATCTAGGCAGTCAGCCTTCTTCAGATAGCCAGATTGAAGATAAGGTTGTCGGCTCAACGGTCGCGGTGGCGCACGACCGATACCATAGTTCTTGATGGACTGGCTGTCGCAGATGAGCCAACTGCAGATCTCATCATCGCCTTTGCAAGCCTCGATCATTGCTGGAACAAAGTCATGGTATGACAAGGCCTCGCTAATGAAACGACGACCGCGCCGGTCCACCGCGATGTATCCGGCTTTGCCGCGGTCGTTGTAGTGTGGGAACGGGATCAGCGAACCGTCTGACTGCGGCACTAGAGACATCGGTGTCCAAGCCGCAGGATAGCACTGGAAATCGACCACTTCGCTTCCAGCCTGGGAGCCAAGCCGAAAACCATCACCGGTGTTGCCCGGCGGAGCTGCGGTTACATGATTTTTGCCTACAGCCACGTGGCCATAATACCTTTGGCGCAGGGCTTCGTTAGCCGGAAACCCCCCGCAGGCCAGCACGACGCCACCGCGTGCCCGCACGTTTCGCATGCCCTGGGGGGTCTTCACTTTGGCACCGACGACTCGACCGCCATCAACAAGCAACTCGCTGACAGGAGTGTTCAACCATAGCTCCACACCCTTCTCGAACGCCGATTGAGCCAGCATGGCTACCAAAGCATTACCATTAGAAAGTCGAGTTCCACGGGAATAACCACTTATGCGATCGCGCGCATATCGAAAGAAGCGCTGAGCTACGACCCACATAGACGAAAAGGATTTCATGAATGAGTAGTAAAACATCAAGTCCTCGCGTCCTACTTGCATGCCTCCAAAGAGCGTGGTGGTAGCCAGAGGCGGACGCAGTTGCGATAGTCGTTCGCCCAGCCGTCGGGCATCGAACGGGTTGGCACCCAAAGAGCGTCCACCCGGCGAAGCGCCTGCGACACCCTGGTGGTAGTCCGGCCATAAAGGCGACAAATGGTAGCTGACGTGTGAGTTGCTCTCGAACCAAGCCAGGATATCGGCGGCGCGCTCAACATAAACTCGCGCTTTAGCGAGGTTGGTTCGCCCTTGCCCCTCGCCCAAAAGGTATTTCAACGCATCCTGTGGATCATCGTTGATACCAGCCTCACGCGATTGGCGGCTGCCAGGGATCCACAGCACACCGGCAGAATAACAGCTCGTACCGCCGAACAGCGACTCCTTTTCGACCACCAGTACCTTTAGCCCAAGTGTTGCCGCAGTCACTGCAGCAGCCAAGCCAGAGGCGCCTGAACCTGCGATTAGCACATCACATTCAATATCCTGTACAAACTGATGGTCTGCCATTACCGCACTTCCACTTCTCATTTGTTTACAAAAATCACGTCAACTAACCGAGGGCTATGCGACCCCGATATTTATGTTTTGGCTAATCGCGCAAGTAGCCAAGAAGCAGTTACCAGCATCAAAGATGCGGAGATGCACAGTACGACGATTAGGCTGCTTGCTAATGCGTCCTGCCCTTGGCCGATAGATTGATTCAGCCATGCTACGGAGGTCGGTCCTAGGCCCATTCCCAATCCAATCGAAGTGCATAGTGAGACTGCAGAAGCTAGCCCACGCGTCCTATCGGTAATCTGATCCTGAAGTGACGCCGCACACCCCACATAGGCCACGTTGGCTGCAAATTGCCAAAGCGCGAACGAGGCGACAGCAGCCCAACCGGATGGCAGTAGCAGTAGTAGTCCAAAAGCCAACATCGCGATTGCCGACCTGCGCACTATGCGCACTCGTCCATCTTGTCCGCTTTCTCGGTGCGCTTTATCGCATAGAACCCCGCCGTACCAGCCCCCGCCAATTCCGCCGACTAACAATACCGCGCTAAGGACGCTCCCGGCCAGCGAGGCGCTGAATTGGTGCGTGCGTGTCAACAATGCATCAATCCAGATGCTGTAGCCAAAGTCAGCAAGCGCCAAGACACCGCCAAGCAAAATGATGGGCCCAATCCGCTCCCGTAAAGACCATAACGATCCGACACCAAGACCAGTAATCGGCTTAGATGTTCGGCGCATCGGTTCTGGAAAAGTCAGTAAGGCAGGAATAATCAGAAGGCCGACAACCCCCAAAAGTACCACCACCTGGCGCCAGGGTGTCAGGTTTCCCACCATAGGTAGGGGTGAAAATAGACCAGCTGCGGCGGCATCCAGCATCCAGCCGCCGATACCAAATGCTAAAGAACTGCCAAGCGTAGCGCCAAAAAGAGACACTGCGATCGCTTTGCCCAATTTGTCTGGAGGGAAAAAATCGCACAACAAAGAAATGCTGGCCGGGCCTAGCGTTGCTTCGCCAAGGCCCACAAGACAGCGAGATGCAAGGAGTTGTTCATAGCTATCGGCTAGTCCAAATAGGATCGTTCCGACAGTCCAGGTCGCCACCCCCAGAATCAGCAGATTGCGACGGACTGTGCGGTCCGCTAACATGCCAAAAATCAGACTTGCCGTGCAATACAGTAGTGCAAAAGCCGTACCTTGCAACAAGCTGAATTGAACATCGCTGATGCCCATTTCGGAGCGTATAGGGTCTACCAGTACCGACGGTACATAGCGGTGAATGAAGGAAAAAGTGGCGGCCAAAAGCATGACTGCCATGAAAACCCTAGCTACCGAGGGACTGGGCCACATAGGATCCATGGAACGCGGAGTCTCAACTAATGACATAACAAAGTCCCTAAGGTAGGCGAACCTCTCAAAACCAGATGGTTACCGCCAAGGCGGAGATGGTAGTCCATAAATATTTCCATATTTTTCAAATTTAGACTTAATGTTGACACATTAGAAATATTTTGTCAAACTAAATCACGGCAACGATTCGTTTAAGGCGAAAATGGATAGAAGGCTGAGAACGGCGGGACTAGGCTACCTCGTAGTAGCGGGCTAAATGGCAGGAGAGAAAAGCTTGAAACTTTTTATCGCAGGTTTACTGGCGGAAAACAACTCTTTTGCTGCTACGCCCACTGGGATGGGGGCCTTTGAGTTGAACGGGATTCGTCGGGGGCCGGCCAGTGCCATCGATCCTGGCGGGTACCTCAGCGCGATTTCACAGGTTAGACAGGTTGCAGTTGCAAACGGATGGCAACCCGTAGAAGGCCTGTTCGCCGCGGCCCAATCTATGGGAACGACACGGCAGGATGTATATGAACAGCTTCGAGATGAAATCCTGCGTGATTTAGCAAACAGCATGCCGGTTAGCGCCGTAGTACTACTCTTGCATGGGGCAATGACCTCCGACTCCTGCGAGGACTGTGATGGTGATCTTATCGAACGGGTGCGCTCAATTGTTGGATGCGGTGTGCCAATTGGCGTTGAACTAGACCTACATTGCAATATTACGCAACGGATGCTCAAGGATGCCGACATTCTGATCGCCTACAAGGAGTATCCTCATACTGACATAGACGAGTGCGCAGCGCAGGTAACCCGCCTGACGCTTGATGCGGCACAAGGTCGCATTCGTCCCACATTGGCGCTTTACGACTGTCGGATGACCGGTACTTGGCACACCACTCGCGAACCAATGCGTAGCTTGGTTAACCACATGAAAGGCTTGGAGGGCATTGGCGGGGTGTTAACCGTGTCGTTGGCTCACGGCTTTGATTTCGCTGACGTTACCGAATCGGGCACTAAAGCGTGGGCAATTACTAACAACGACCCTGAACTCGCTCAAAATATTGCAGCTGACATTGGTCGCCGGTTGTGGGAAATACGGCAAAGCATCAACACACCGCTGCTCACCATGGACGCTGCGTTGCATGAAGTTGAAAACCTTTCAATTCCGGGTCAATCCGCTGACGTTGGTCCAATAGTCATCGCCGATATGGCAGACAACCCGGGGGGCGGTGCCCGCGCTGACAGCACTTTTGCGCTAGAGGGGCTGCACCGTCGCGGCATGGGCAATATCGCATTAGGTGGGTTATGGGACCCGGGAGCGGTACAAATCTGCCTTGAAGCCGGAGAAGGTGCCTGGCTCAACCTGCGTTTAGGCGGCAAGAGCGGCGCCACCTCTGGTCAGCCACTAGATCTTCGAGTGCAAATACGGGCCATTAAGACCGATCACTTTCAGACAGCATTTGGTGCGCGCACCCAGCTTGGCCCCTCCGCATGGGTGGTGTCCGAGCATGGGGTAGATATTGTGCTTATTTCACGCTGCGATCAAGTAATTGGTACTGATTTATTTACAGGGTTGGGAATTGACCTAAGCACTCGAAGTGCAGTAATCGTCAAATCCATGCAACACTTTTATGCGGCTTTTGCACCTTTGGCACGCAGAGTGTTGTACGCAGACTCACCAGGCTTGTTGACGAGCGACCATTCACATTTATCGTTTAAGCGCAAGAAATTAGATGTTTGGCCGCACGTGGAAAATCCATTTCTTAACAGCACATAGACTGAAAATCATCAGTGGTCATAGGCAATTCGTCACTGAGTTCAATTGATGAATCTTGTAAAGACGCTGCGTGCTTTATTTGATTAAAGGGTAGTCGTGCGCTGAAGAATTTGCGTGTGGCATTGGAGTGTGTCACACGGATTTTTTTCGAAAACCATCAATATCACTATTTCAAAGGGAAATCTGGACAATTTTCTGGAGCGGCTTGCTCGAAACATGGGTGTTGTCTACATGCCTCATCAATCTTCAAAATACGATCCAATCCGGCCAGTGAAATTTGAAAACGGCGTGCGTTGTAGATCTGGGGTATCAGCACGCAATCGACCATGCTAGGTGATTTCCCAAGTGCAAATGGGCCTTTTTCCCAGCGTTTCGCTTGATTCAATTGGTTTTCCAAGATTTCTAATCCAGTGAGAGTCCAATGACGATACCAAGCTTGCTTCTCTACCTCGTTATGTTGTAGGGTGGAATCTAGGTATCTTAAAACGCGCAAATTGTTGAGAGGGTGGAGATCGCATGCAATGCTTTGCGCCATAGCCCGTGCTATGGCTCGTTCGGTGGAATCATTAGGAAGTAAAGGTGGGGATAATTGAATATCGTCAAGGTACTCAATGATGGCAAGTGATTGAGCTATACGTACGCCGTTTACCTCCAAAATAGGTACTAAACCATTACCCGAAAGTTCTTGATAGGCGGCTTGCGTCTGTTCCCCCCGTGAAAGATCAATAGCAACATACTGATACTCTACATTTTTGAGCGCTAATGCAATGCGCACCCGATAGGACGCAGAGGAACGGTAGTAGCTGTATAGTTTCATCAGTCATTGCCCCTAAACCGTTTTTGGTGATGGGCTCCATTACCGCGATTAAACACTCGATCTTGTTCGATCAGCTCACCAGGTTGGAAATTCGGTCCATTGATTAGTCGCGCGTAGTACGGGCCAAATTCAATCTCTGCCAGTTCAAGTAGGCTTTCCAGATTTTCAAGCACGAAATAGCTTTCCTGAAAATCGTCAATACGATAAGCGGTTCGCATCACTCGCTCTAAGTCGAAAGCTATGCGATTGGGGGAGGGGCTTTTTACAGCAAATACGCTTTCTGTGAAGGACGATGCAATGCCCGCTCCGTAAATAAGGGTCTTGCCACCTTCGCGTACCAAACCAAATTCAACCGTATACCAATACACCCGTGCCAATTCAGCTAATTTGCCAACATTTTGTGCAGCTAAACCAGCCTGTCCGTAGAGTTGCATAAAGTCTGCCATGATAGGGTGCATGAGCATAGGCACATGGCCAAACACGTCATGAAAAATGTCGGGCTCTTGCAAATAGTCCAGTTGCTTTGCCTGCCGAATGAATCGACCTGCGGGAAACCGCCTATGTGCCAGATGATCAAAAAAAACGGGGTCTGGTAACAAGCCAGGCACGGCCACCACACGCCAGCCTGTTTGTCGTTCTAGCGCATCTGAGAGTTTTTCGAAATTTGGTATTTGGTCTGCTGCCATGGGCAATTGCTGCATGCCAAGGACAAATGCATTGCATGCCAATCCCGGCAACAAGCTTGTCTGACGTTCAAAAAGTCTACGCCATACCGCATGATCCTGCTCAGTGTATCTGTGCCAATCTTGGTTTATCGTCCAATCGACATCAAACTCATTGCTTTGCATGTTTGCCGACTCGAATGGGTGCAAATAGTTCGTCACAGTAGGTCGCCATTGCGATGTCGCGTTGGGTCAATGCTTTTGCATCGTGGCTCGTCCAGCGAATGTGAACCGCGTTATAGACGTTACTCCATTCCGGATGATGGTCACGAAGTTGCGCTTGGAATGCGATTGATTGCATGAAAGCGAACGCCTCAATAAAGTCCGCAAATACGAATTTTCGCGAAATCGAAGTCCTTTCAGAATCCAATTTCCAATCGATAAGCTTTTTAAGCGCAAGCTCGATATCAAATGTGCTTATTTTGTCCATGTTGCATCCTTTTAGGCACTCGATATCAAAGACTTTGCGCCGGTAATACCGTAGCAGTGCAGGACCCAAACCCAATGCGGCGCCTCCCAGACCGCTGGCAATATCCACGCAGCGTTACGGTGTCACCGTCTTGCAGAAAGGTACGGGTTTGCCCATTGTTGAGGTGTACAGGTGATCTACCACCTTGCGAGAGTTCTAGCAAGGAGGCCTCTTGACCGGGTAAGGCGCCCGACAAGGTGCCGGTACCCAAAACATCGCCCGTGCGCAAATTACAGCCTCCCACCGTATGGTGAGTAACCAATTGCGCCACAGTCCAGAAAGCATCTCGTAACCCGGATCGTGATAGACATTGACCTGGGTGGCCCATTTCGCGCATGGCCTGTGTTTGCAGCCAGACCTCGAGCTCGATATCCCAGCTTCCGTTGTTTTGGTCAATTTGGCTGTAAAGATATGGCAATGCCTGGGGATCGCCAGATGAACGTGCCACCGGTGAGCAGCGAAATGGCGCAAGCGCATCAAGTGTGACGATCCAGGGGGATACGGTGCTGGCAAAGTTTTTGGCAAGAAAGGGCCCCAGAGGTTGGTATTCCCATGTCTGGATATCCCGCGCGCTCCAATCATTGAGAAGCGTAATACCTGCAATATGCGCATGCGCTTGATCAATACCAATCGTACTACCAAGTTCGTTACCTATACCGATCCAGACGGCCAACTCAAGTTCATAATCCAGCCGCTGACAGGGGCCCACTGTTGGCCGATCCGCACCCGCTGGCATGGTTTGACCGCACGGGCGGTGAAAGTTCTGCCCGCTAGGCAAAATGCTTGAGGCGCGAGCGTGGTAACCGATTGGAACCCATTTGTAATTTGGCATGAGGGGTTGATCGGGCCGTAGCATCTTGCCAACACGTGTCGCATGATGGATGCCCGTGTAAAAGTCAGTGAAATCCCCCACCGGACAGGGTAAACCCATTTGTACGTTGCTTTGTTCATGCAGTGCCTCGCGCCACTTTGATTGCTCCTGCGCACCTACCCGTAAACCCTTCCATATGGCCAGCCTTAGTGCTCGAATTTGGGTGTGCGGCAAGCACAGAAGTCGCGCCATATCGGCATGGTCAATAAGCCCCGCCGTTTGTAAATCTAGGACAGCGCTTCCTATTGCAACGCCGATTCGCCAGTCTTTCGTCCACTCTGTCTTAAAACGGCCTAAAGGCAAATTTTGAATCGGGAAATCCGTATCCTCTGCATTTGCACTAGGTACCCAACTTTGCGTATCGGGCTCGTGCGTGACGTCAAGGTTTGGCAATGCGTGCAATGTCATATCACTAATCACTACGATTCATTGTGCAAGAACGCGGCATGGCGCGGCGCACGTTTGGTCTGACTCCACTCTTCCAGCATAAGCCACTTAACATCGTTGAGCATTTGCATTTGCTGCCTTTCCTGTGGGTCTCGGTATGTCAGTTCTATTCGATGCCCATTAGGGTCGAAAAAATAGATGCTGTGAAAGATGCCGTGATTCGTTACACCTACAACCGGTATACCGTAGGATTGCAGATGCTGCTTCGATTGCAGCAGGGTGTCTCGATCTTCAACCTCGAATGCGATATGTTGCACCCATTCGGGAGTGTTTGGGTCTCGGCCCATGGGCGCTTGGGTGGGCAGCTCAAAAAAGGCCAGCACATTGCCACCTCCGGCATCTAAAAATACATGCATATAGGGGTCGGGGGCCTGGGTGCTGGGTACTTTGTCCTCCGCGATGGCAAGTACAAATTCCATATGCAGCATCTTTTGATACCACAAAACCGTTTCCTTGGCGTCTTTGCAGCGGTAGGCTACATGGTGTATGCCCTTCAGCATTATGCTATCTCCAGTACGCCGCGTCGAATTTGATCTCGCTCCATAGATTCGAAAAGAGCTTTGAAATTTCCTTCACCAAATCCATCATCGCCTTTGCGCTCAATGAACTCGAAAAATACGGGACCCATCACGGTTTGTGAAAAAATCTGCAGCAGTAAACGTGGGTTTCCCTCCTCGGTGCTCCCATCGAGCAAGATGCCGCGCGCTTGCAAAGCCTGTATATCTTGCCCGTGGCCGGGCAATCGTTCTGACAGCATTTCATAGTAAGTATCAGACGGCGCGGCCATCAAGGGAATGCCTGCGGCGCGCAGACGGTCAATCGTGTCTAGTAAGTTGTCGCAGGATAGGGCGATGTGCTGAATACCTTCGCCTCCAAATTGCATCAAAAACTCTTCAATTTGACCGCTCTTGCCTGATGCTTCCTCGTTTAACGGAATACGGATGAGCCCATCGGGCGCCGTCATAGCTTTGCTGGTTAGGCCGGTATATTCCCCTTTGATGTCAAAAAATCGTATTTCTCGGAAATTGAAGATTTGCTCGTAAAACTTTGCCCAGTAGGCCATTCGCCCCCGATAGACGTTGTGCGTAAGATGGTCGATCTGGCATAAACCATGGCCTAACGGGCGTCGATGCTGGCCTTCAATGAATTGAAAGTCGATATCGTAGATTGATCTGCCGTCTTCAAACCGGTCTATCAGGTACAGCGGTGCACCTCCTATACCCCGAATGGCAGGAAGGCGCAGTTCCATTGGACCCGTAGGAATTTCTACGGGTTGGGCTCCTAGTTCCAGGGCCCTTGCATACGCGGCGTGCGAATCGCGCACCCTAAAAGCCATGCTGCAGGCGCTTGCTCCATGTTCAGCTGCAAAGTAGTGGGCAAAGCTGTGCGGCTCGCGGTTAACAATGAAGTTGATATGCCCCTGGCGGTAGAGGTCTACATCTTTGGAGCGATGGTGGGCTACCAAGGTAAAGCCCATTTTCACTAGCAGCGGCTCTATAAGGCCAGCCTGAGGCGCGGCAAATTCAACAAACTCAAACCCACATAAGCCCATCGGATTGTCAAAGATATCGACCATTTCTTGTTCCATTTTGTTGTTGACCGTGCATCAATTTTGACAAGTAATGCGTGCTAGCGGTGTGCATTATTTTGGTAAAAACTAATTTTTATGCATAATCAACGCATGAAAATATCAAATAATGCATCTTTCTCTCTTGATTCATTCGATATAGGACTTCTTGGTGCGTTGCAGCAAGATGCGCTTGCCACGCATCAAACTCTAGGAATGGATATCCATTTGTCCGCATCACAGGTAAGTCGTCGAGTGCAGCGCCTGCAAGAGGCAGGACTGATCGCCCGTTACGTGGCCTTGCTCAACCCGCAAGCCTTAGGTTTAGGCGTGCGAGCCGTAAGTTATGTCACTCTGATCCGTCATGGGGGTGATGAAGGCCGAATTTTTGAGCAAGAAATCAAAAATATTCCCGAAGTGCTTGATTGCTATGCAGTGGCCGGAGAGTCTGATTACGTGTTGCAAATTGTTGCAACCGACTTACAAGCTTTGTCTGAAACCGTTCTTCGGCGGCTTACACGTATTGTTGGTGTAGGTAGTATCCGTTCGAACGTGGTGCTCAGTTGCGTCAAGGCCAGCACCCAATTACCCTTGACACATTTAGGAACTGATGCGGGCGTTAGCCGAAAAACATAGCAATATAGGTCTAACGATCATTAAGATCGCAGCCTTAGAAATCTTACTTATGCAAGCAAGCACAACCGCCAAACACAACCCCAATGGTTGATGGCGCCTTATAGCGGATTCCACATTTTTTCAAAATTTAACTAGGGGTTTTCCAAACCTGTTTTGCGACGCGCATCAGGTTGCCTCCAAGAATTGCTTGAAGATCGTGCTCAAGATAACCAAGGCGAATCAGTCCCTCGACGATTTCTTCCAACTGTTCAGGTTTAACGAAGTTCATGCCATTTGAAAAGCCTAACTCTGGAGGGAAAATGTGCTTCATTTCCGCCATCCCCGCGTCTACTTCAGCTTGATCAAAAACAAAGTCGAGTCCTAAGGCAACATGTTCAGGGCCAATGAGTTGCACAGCGTAATCGAGATGACGTACGAAGGTATCGCTGCGGACGTCGTTATCGCCAAGGAATGGACCTACACCGTTAATACCCACCACGCCGCCAGTTTTAGCACATTGACGCATTAATTCGTCTGAGATGTTGCGCGGGTGCTTGCGAACAGAATTAGGATTGGAATGAGAAAAAATAACAGGCCCTTGGGCATAGGCCATTACATCGCGCGCAGTGCGATCGCCACCATGGCTGCAGCACACCACCATACCAACACGGTTCATTTCATCAATCAAGCGACGACCAAAATCTGTGAGACCAATGTCTTCGTCTAAGCAACCACCGGCCGCCAAATTGTTGCGGTTATAGGCTAGTAACATCCAACGGACACCCAGATCAAAATAGAGCTGCACTAGGCTGGCCTGGTCACCCACCGCATTTGCACCCTCAATATCAAAGCTCACCGCTAAACGACCGGTGGCCCTGGCTTGCTCGATGTCTTGCACAGACCGCACAAGCACGTATTGATCGGCGCGCTGAGCTATCCATTGCCTAAAGGCGGCAATCATGCGTATATGCTTTTCGATGCCGTCATCACCGAACCCAATGTTTAGAGATATGTGGTCTATACCAGCGGCTCGGTACCGAGAAAGTTGGGGTAAGAAACTATCGTCCTGTGGTCGCAGCGGAAGGCAGCCATGGTTGTCCCAGACTAGGCAGGAATCGATAATTTTGCGTGCAGTTTTCACGGCAGAATAAAATTTAAAGCGGTGGGGTGTTGGCACTCACGACAACAGCCTCTTCATCGCCGACATTCCTAAAAAGGTGCGGCAGTCGACTCGGAAACAGGTAAGCGTCGCCAGCTCCTAGGATGCGCGTGATACCTCCTACGGTGACTTCAAGTTTCCCCTTGATAACAACGCCGCCTTCTTCCCCCGAATGGCCGTAGGGAGCCCGAGCCGTCTCAGCATTTGGTTCGTAGTGTTCCAAGAGAACCTGCAAAGGTCGACCTGTGAGGTTGCGCCCAACTTGGCGCAGAGACAGTCCCTTACCGCCCACTTCCAACAATTCCTCTTGACGAAAAAAAACTTGGGTGTCGCTTTCAGGGTCAAGCGAGAAAAACTCGGACAGCGTCATAGGTAAACTGTCTAGAATTTTGCGAAGCGATCCAACTGAGGGACTGATCGCATCTCGCTCAATACCTCCAACCGTGCCGTGCGTCAGGCCGGAGCGGCGTGCTAATTCGCGCTGTGATAGACCGAATAGCTCTCGCACATAGCGAAGGCGTGGGCCAATTCCCGCCGATGAATCGTCAAGTTCGCTTTCTCTGCTGCTCTCTGGGACTACTGCTGATGAAGTGGCTTTTTTTCTTTTGCCGTTTGAATTCTGCGTCTCGGCAAGGGGAATTGGGGCTTTGACAGCATTGTCAGTGCTCTTGGAAGGTTTCATGAGAAGCATTCAGAGTTTTAAGTCAATCATTGCCGATTAGAGATACGGCGTCATAAACGACGTATCAACGGGATGATAAAAACCTTAATTTTACGCTCACTAGCCCCCTCATAGCTGATCCTGAAATATCACAAGCCGGCAGCATATAAAGGCGCCGTAAAGTTCTAATGCCGTCGCAAGTGCTTATGTTATGGCCCCAAGATCCGACGAATCTATTGATCATCCGGAGCTGTTATCAGTAGCCTTGGCCGAAGCAACGGTAGCGGCGTAGGTGCGCTGGCACTGCCAAAGTATGGCTGTTGCTAGCAAGAGACTGATACACGAGGTGCCAACTGCTGCACGAATTAGTCCATCGGGTCTATCCTTAAACTGATCAGAAATTGCACCCACCAGAGCAGGGCTCAGGGATCCACCCACAGTATTGACCATAATGATTATGGCTACCAAGCGTGCACGTAAGTTGCGTGCTGTCATATCTTGAATAACATTTGGAAAAGTCATCATGCCGCACATTAGAAATGTCATTTGAATCCCTACTAGGAAGAACAGTTCTCTAACATTATTTGCAGCCAGCAATGTTGATGTGCTGAGCGCCGTGAGGAGCGCGCTGAAGATTAGAACAATGATCGCATAGCGATCACCAAGCCGCGGCCTAAGGAATTTTGCAAGTGTCTGGGTTATGAGTAGACCAAGTAAGCTGGAAACTAAGGTGGCTATTCCCATAAAGTTTCCAAGCTGAACAGGCGTCGCCCCCATTTGGCGCATTGCTACTACTGGCAGAAATGCGCCTATTGCGGAAAGTCCAAATACAAATAGCCCCATTCCAACAAAAAAACTAATGAAAGTATTCGAGTGGGATTGAATAAAAGCGAAAACCGATGTATCAGAGTTCGCCCTTGCAGTAGATTGCGCCAAATCTTCAACAGGTTTTCTAGATGACTTGGCCTGCGAAGACATACTGAGAACCAAACCTATCACGAGAAGGCCGGGCAGAGCAGCTGCAAAAAATGCCAGGCGCCATGTCTCCATGCTCTGAAATGGCAGAGGCAGAGACGGCTTTAAGGTGTCCACATAGAAGATCAAATACCCGCAGAGCGAAAGCACCATGCCTTGGCCAAGTCTGCCGCCTACGGCAAATATTGAATTAGCAAGAACACGTTGCTTGCCGTGAAAGAGTTCAGGGATGAGCGCGTAGGCGATCGGAAGCACGCCTGCTTCACCAGCTGCCACGATAGCGCTTGCAAAGAAGAGTTCAGTAAAATTTTGCGCCATCCCGCATGCGGCCACGGCCAGGCTCCAGATCAGAACACAAATCGATAGCACGATGCGGCGATCTAAACGATCAGCCAGCCAGGCTATCGGGTATCCAGCTAAAGCGGAAAAAAGAGCGACGCTCAAGCCTTGGACAAGACCGATCTGAAAATCACTGAGACCCATTTGCTTGCGGATTGTCTCGATTTGCAAGACAAATACTTGTCTGTCAAGCACAACGTACAGGCCAATGAAAACCAGAACGCCCAAACTCCACCAAGCAATTGCTGATGCGCTATGAGATGACTCTTTTGAGCTACCAGGGTTATCCGAAATGGATGTCAGTGTCATTTGGCCTCCTTCGTATTTTTACTTAAGTGTTACACAGATAGCGGCGCTCAAAGTGGCGCCGCAAATGGTCTGGATTGAATCCTTCACCAGTAACCTGAAGCATCAGGTCTTCAGCGTTAAATCGAGCGCCTATTTCCCATATTCTTGGTTTTAACCAAGCACCAAGGCAGCTAGGATTTCCGTTTGAAATGTGGACATCTAAATCATCAATATCTTTTCTCATGGCGTTATTGCATTGTGCTGCGACCATTGCACCCAAAAGGTAAGTTGGAAAATAGCCAAACATCCCTCGAGCCCAATGCACGTCTTGCAAAGGTCCCTGGTTAAAATTACCACGCGAGTCAATACCTAGTAGATGTTTCATGCGCTCATCCCAGGCAAAAGGAATATCTTCGACTTCCAGTTCACCCTCAATTAAAGCAAGTTCTATTTCAGTGCGCAAAATGATATGAGCTGGATATGTAAGCTCATCAGCTTCAACGCGAATGAGGCCAGGTTGGACGCGTGTCAGTAGGCGAAATAAGTTTTGGGGTTCAAAGGCAGGTTGTGGGCCAAAAGTTGACTTGAGTAAGGGGGATAGTGCCTGTGAGAAAGCAAGTGACGGTGCCAGTTGTCGCTCAAAACTGAGCGCTTGTCCTTCATGCAGTGCAGCAGAGTGCGGCTCTGCCAGAGGTTGTCCTAACCATTCGCGGGGTAGATTTTGCTGATAGCAAGCGTGTCCTGTTTCATGCATAGACCCTAATAGGGCTGGCAGGAAGTTCTCTTCTCTATATCGAGTGGTTAGTCTGACATCCTCAGGCACGCCGCCAGTAAAAGGATGTAGGCTGTCGTCCAAACGTCCGCGCTCGAAATCGAAACCAAGCATCTTGATGACCATCTTGCAAAGCTGCCTCTGCGTCTCAACCGGAAATGGTCCTTGGACTTGGATGACCTGCTCTGTTGCCTGACGGTCGCGAACTTGAATAATCAGATCGGGTAGCCACATTGATATTTCACCGAATAAGTTATTTACCCGCGAGGTTCTTAGACCCGGTTCATGACGCTCAAGCAGGGCGTCATAGCGAGATAGACCGAGAAACTGCCCTAACTGTTCAGCTTCCTCTCGTACAGCAGCAACCAAATGTGAAAGAGGTTCACTGAATCCTTTCCAATTGTTGTCCTGCCGCGCCAAGTTCCATGACGCCATGGCAGCATCGCTGCATCGTTGTACGTGGGCTGCAGTTTCGTTACTAATCGCTCGTGATAGTCTTTGTTCACGCTGCATCAGCTTAAGATTGACTTCTTGCAACTCGCTTAAGGGTTCCCTTTGCGCATCTGCAAAATGTGTGTCTAAGATTGGATCAAGTTTTAGGTCGCGCAGAATTTGAGCAAGTTCAGCCTGTGCTGCGGCCCGCGCTGCAGCGCCCCCCTGAGGCATTTGGGTCATCCGATCCCAAGTCGCCAGTGCCTGCATATGCCCCAAATGGTGCAAGCGAAGATGCAGTGCTGCCAGTCTGTCGTAAGCAGGCGTTGTATTACGCATTTTTAGCGACGCATCGAGAATTTGATGCCTCTGGCAATCCCTGCAGGTGGCACCATGTTGTGGTCATCACCGGCATGGACTAGGGTTTCGACCTCAAACTGCGAGTTAGCCAACGCTGACAGCCGTACTCCAAGTTCCTCTACGTTTGGCACCATCCGGCATTCTTCAGTCATGTCGCGAAAATCTTGCTCTCCCGCGGGCAGGCCCGGCACAAACCGAAACGTGGATTCCATTTCTCCAACAGTGATCAGCGCACGTGCCTTGACTTGACCTGAGCGTACGCGACTACTGAACGCTTCTTCATGTGCGAGAACGGCTCGGTCGTTGTACCAGATCGACGGGCTAATGGCCACGAATTGCTGGAATGAGTCTGTGTACCGAAACAGTGCGTGCAACGTAGTGAGACCTCCCAAGGAGTGTCCCATCAACACTTGCTCTTGCTTATTGATTGAGACCAAGGCTTCGATACGCGGCTTAATTTCTTCTTCGATAATTCGAAAATAGTTATCCATTCCTCCCCACCCTTCTGATGGGTGGGGCATCTTTGCAATGAACCCTTTTTTTAAACGCTCTTCAGAAATTGGCGTAGTCAAGTCGATCATACGAAGCTCTAATGCTGTGCTGACGCTGTCGGTAGGGTAGCCTATGCCGACTACGACAGGGTCGATAACATCGGGCCAGCAAGCCTGAATTCGGGCAGTATCAACAGCAATCCCGAAGTGAAGGTTGCCGTCGATCAGGTAGACGACTGCATGTCCTTCTGCAGGAGTCGGTCTCCGTGTGGGAATAGAAACAAACAGTCTGTAAGCTCGACCATTGACTTTTGATTTGAAATCAAGGATCCGGGCGTTCAAGGCCATCTCGGCACTTGGGGAAGATGATTCGTTGGTCATGAGATCTTTAGTTTTTGATGAATGAATTTACCCAACACAAAATTACGGACTTAATGGATTAACCCCAAAGTTCAGGGGAGGGTGGTTGTATGAATCCGTCAAAATACTCCATTGGGAAAGGGCGATCGCCCAGTTGGAGTAATGGCCCATCGAGATCGACCCACTTTGCCCACTGTGCAACTAGAAAGGCAGGAGCCATCCCGAGTGATGTCCCGCACATATTCCCTACCATTACGTCCAAGTTGAGTTCACGAGCCATGCTTATCATTTTCAAAGCTTCTGTGAGTCCCCCACACTTGTCGAGCTTTATGTTTACTGCCTGATATTTTTCAGCCAATGATGAAAGTGTTGTTCGATCAGAACAGGATTCGTCAGCAGCGATTGGTATTGGGGATTGCAAATGAACCAATGACTCATCCTTATTGCCGGGTAGCGGTTGCTCAATCAGTTCGACCCCCACCGCTTGTAACTGGGGCAATAAAGTCTCTAAAAGACCTATGTCCCAAGCTTGGTTAGCGTCGAGTATCAGGCGTGCCTTTGGCAGTTCCTCGCGCACAATGCTCACAATATCAAGATGCCTCTGCCGATCAACCTTGACTTTAATTAGTGGCATGTTGCTGGCAAGGCGCGCTTTTTGTCGAGTCTCATTGGCTGACCCAAGCCCAATGGTGAAGGCGGTAATAACTGTATCGAGTCGTGCCAGGCCTGCTGACTTCCATGCGGGTGCGCCGCTAATCTTTGCGCGTAAATCCCATAGGGCGCAATCCACTGCATTCCTGGCTCCACCAGACGGCAAAAGACGGTTTAGTTCATCGGATGGGATATCTACCTGTAATTCGTGCAATACCGCTTCAATCTGTGCAGCCATGCTCGCCGGAGTTTCTCCATCATAGTCAACGCCGGCCGCTTCAGCATGGCCGGATACGCCATTTTCATCCGTCAATCTAATTGCTAAAAGCGGGAGTTTCGTCATCGTCTGGCGCGCGATTTCAAACGATTCCCTCATTGGCCAGTATTCTATTGTGCTGCTCAGCGTCAGCATAATCAAATTAACTTTCTTGCAATTGAGTCGACACCACCTCGCATGGGATCACAAACGGGTAGTCCTAGCTCGGCTTCTAGACCTGTGCGATATTGCTCCCAACTGCGCGGGTCTAGTGATGAAGAGTTTATCGCCAGTCCTATGCAACGTACTTGCGGGTTCGTCAGTTGTCCCGCTTCAATGTATCGGTCAATCGCGATCCTTAGACTGGGCAATTTGATGTGGGGGTAGCCCTCGATTGAGTTGCGTGAGGGATCATGACATAGCACCAATGCATCGGGCTGTGATCCGTGGAGCAACCCGAGTGTCACTCCGGCGTAGGCAGGATGGAATAGCGCGCCTTGACCTTCAATAACGTCCCAATGGTCGATATCATTAGCAGGGGATAGAAGCTCTGCGGCTCCGGGTATGAAATCCGCTACCACTGCGTCAATTGCGATGCCACTGCCTGCGATCATGATCCCGGTTTGGCCAGTTGCACGAAAGCTGGCGTTGACGCCCATGCTCTTTAGTGCCTTGGTCATCGCCAGTGCGGTGTACTTTTTGCCTAATGCGCAATCAGTGCCCACTGTCAGCAGGCGCTTTCCGCTGCGTTTGATGCCGGTTCCAGTGGGGAAGGTTAGATCGCTGTGGCGGATGTTGACCAACCGAACACCGTTGCGGGCCGCCGCCTCGCTAAGCTCTGGAAAACTCTCCAATCGTGTATGCATTCCGCTGATGACATCCATTCCAGCGTTCAGTGCTTCAACCAGCACGGGTAACCAAGTCTGCGGCAATTGACCACCCACTGCGGCAACGCCAATAACCAGTGATGCAGCACCTAGATTTGCAGCCTGTCCTGGATTTAAGTGACTCAGCCCTAGGCTAATCGTGGCGTTAGGCAATCGGCATTCGCCTATGACGTCAGGTCCACACCAGTCGCGTAACCCAAAGCCCGTTTTGGCGTCGGATTTGAGTGTGACGTCCCCAAGAAAGACTAGGTAGGGTTTTCGCAATTTGTGCATGGCATTAGATTTGAACTACTTAGACTATATCAAATGGATAGAATGTTGTCCAAAATGTGCGTTTGAACAGCGATTTCACTCTTTATTCGGATTCCAGGAAAAGTCTTTGGAGTTGAATAAAACAAGTTCAATCAGACATTTATTGATCAATTTCATGTGTTTTAGTCGATTTTTGTGGTTAAAAATAGACCATTTTTGTATTTTTAAGCTAGCGATTAATGTTCTTTAGCTTCATGGCTAATGTATTTTGGATATGATATTGTCCAAATTCTGAGAGGGCGTACTTGTGTCGCACATCGAACCGCTGCCGAAAGTTCTTGCCGAACGCCTTCGCCTGCGGGCTGATGCGTTTGGCATACCTGGCCTAGCCATCGTCTTAGTTTCGGCCGGTCGTCATTCAATTTGGGTTCATGGTGAGGATGCGCCTGGTTCTGGTCAGAACGTTACGGAGCAGACCTGGTTTTCCGTCGCATCTGTTGGAAAGCATGTGACAGCCCTGGCTGTCCTTGATCTGTCGCAACGTGGCCTTGTTGACTTAGACGCTCCAATCGGACGTTACTTGACGGAAATTCCGCCGGCTTGGGCTAACAGAAGCATACTTTCTCTGTTGCGACACACAAGCGGATTGCCTGAGTACTTGAGTTACACCGACGCAGATGATGTGCCTGATCGTCGCGATGAGTTTATGCGTGTATACGCCGCCTTGCAGCCACTATGGGATGAGGGTCAGGCTTGGATGTACAGCAATACAAACTATATCCTGCTCGGATTTTTGATCGCTCAGATGTCTGGCGTCAGCTATGGCGAAGCTCTCCATCAAATTTTTAAAAGTTTCGGTTGCACTGGAGTGGCCGTATCGAGCCCTGCATGGGCGAGAGAGGCCAATGCAAAGGGTTCGTGTGGTACCGCTATAGACGAGTCAAGTTTGTTGCGCCAAGTGATCGGTGATGGGGACATTTCATTCACTTCTGAAGGCGCTGCGGCCTGGCTAGGATTAATTCTGGGTGATAAAGCGCTGGATGAACATCATCGTAGTGTGATGTTTTCTGCCGCAACGATGAAATCGGGACGTCCTTCGCCGTATGGTTGTGCATGGTTTGTGGATCTGCTTGGCGAGACTCCAATCTGCCACCACGCAGGACACTTTGACGGGTGGACGGCAATGGCCTATGTTGTTCCGTCTATGGGGTGTGCCGCCTTGGTGATGTGCAACCTGGCTCCAGGCAATACACGAGCAGTACGATTTCTCACGCAGATGGCACTTGAGGGGTTTGTTCCAGGTTCAACGCCGCTTGCCCTAGATTTGAAGTTCGATGATGCGCCGGATCTCACTTCCGTCGCCCGATCCCAACTGTTACGCCAAGGTGCAGTGGATGCGTCATATTTTTCAGAAGAGATGACTCGTGTGGCTGAACGTGGTGGTCCGGTACGCAACGTAATTAATCTCTGGTCGGGCCAAGAGCCGCAGATTTTTGGCTTGATCGAGTCGCATGAGCACCCTACGCATGTGTTTCGCCGCTACAGGGTCTCGTATCCGGAGCGAATTGAGCATCTTCTAGTTGGCACAACCACCACAGGGCAGATCTGTTGGGCGTGGCCTCTCTAATTCTTGATCGCGTATGCTGGAGAAACCTATAATGGACATAAAAATATCCACTTAATGAAAATGTTTAATGAATTCTATGATAAATTTAGGCTTTACCATAGATTTACGGATAACATCATATCCATAAAATTCAATTGTCCCTTATCAAATTGGAGAGATCGGCATGAAAAACAGTCAGGTAAAGTGGTATCTAACATCGGTAGCTGCGGCTGTCGCGGCAATGTCCGCTTCAGCTCAGACGGAGCCACAGGGAAGCACGCAATTAAATCGTGTTGAGGTCACATCCTCCAAACGAACGCAATTTTTGGTGGATGTTCCATATTCAGTTAGTGTCATTGGCGGAAGCGAGATATCCGATCGCGGCGTAACCGATATTCAGCAGATGCAGTCAGTTGTCCCTTCATTGTTTATCAATCAAAACGCACCAGGTGCCAGTCGAATCCAGATGCGCGGTCTGTCGCAGGGGGTAGGTTACGGCGCTGCATTGGTGGGAACTTACCTAGATGAAATATCGCTCAACATGCCAGACGCGCAGCGCTCGCTCGATGTTCCATTGGTTGACATGCAACGCATTGAGGTATTGCGAGGCCCTCAAGGCACTCTTTACGGCGACGGTTCTATGGGAGGAACCATCCGCTTTATTACTAAAGCGCCCAAACTAAACAAGTTTGAAGCCGAATTGGAGACCGGATACGGACAGCTTACCGGAGGTGGTGCAGGTTGGCGTGCAAACGGAATAGTGAATGTTCCACTTTCTGACGGAGTTGCGGGGCTGCGTCTAGTGGTCGGTCATGAGGATTTACCTGGTTGGGTAGACAACAGCGTCAACGGTGCCCAAGATATCAATAGCGCCAAGCGTGACTACCTTCGCGGCAAACTATTGTTCAAGCCGAGTAACAATGTGGACGTAACCGCTATGTTTTTCCAGACGGCTACTGACACCAAGAACAATTCCGGGTCTACGGCTGACGGCACTATTAAATCCTATATTGCGTCGCCCACCACAGACAAGACCAATTTATTCAGTCTAGTGGTTAATGCCGATCTCGGCAGTGTTCGTTTGGTCAGTTCTACTGGATACCTCGAGCGAAAAATAGACACTACGGCAGAGCTAACAGCCGTCTTTGCAGGCGCTCCCTTTAGGGCGGTCATCATGCCCAAACCGACATCTGGTGGTGCGTACCGGCAGGATTTGAGTCAAAATATAACGACCCAGGAACTGCGCTTGGAGTCGGATGAAAATGGTCCCCTTAGCTGGACTGCAGGGGCCTATTTCCGAAAAACAGACACCCATTCCGTCACATCAGATGTCTGGACAGATGCAAACTTTCGGCTACAGGGTGGTTTTGATGGCAACGCTCCAACTAATGTTCGCCAAACCGCCTTGTTTGGCGAGTTAACCTATGCCTTGGCGCCGTTATGGACGGTGACAGGCGGTCTTCGCTCTTTCCGCGAAGATTCGGAAAATGTCGGCTTCAAGTTGCCCTCCGGCTTCGCGCCGCCTGGAACGCCTTCAACAATTTTCAACGATCAAGCTTCATACAGTGCCACAACACCGCGAATAAACTTACTTTGGAGATACGATACCAAGAGTGCTCTATACCTGACGACTTCCAAAGGTTTCCGCAGTGGCGGTTTCAATGCGACGCAAACTCCTCGTCAATACGGCCCAGAAGACATTTTCAATACTGAGCTTGGAAATCGCGGCTCCGTACTGGGTGATCGTCTGCAATATGAAGTGGCTGTGTATCAGAGTAAGTACAGCAATGTCCAAGCGCAGGACTTAGCTCCTGGTTGCACGCCTGCAACATGCCAAGCACTTACGGTGAACTCCGGTCAAGCTTCAGGTCCGGGGATGGACATTACAGTTTCAGCCGCGCTAACTGAATCACTAATCTTAGATGCATCGGTGGGGTACTCGAACTTAGTCTATGACGTTACCACTCGAGAGCGTAACCAGGGTGATCCACTTAATTTTGTACCTCAAACAACGGTCTCGATGTCGCTTAGTAAGCGCTTCAAATGGGCACCGAGTATGCCGGGCATGTTCAGGCTGGATTATCAACACTCTGACCCAGTCAAAATGATCATTCGCAATCAAGGCGTGAACATTACCAGCGATGCAGTCGACACTTTCAATGCCCGCATAGGTCTGGAAATGCCAAAGTGGCAGGTCTACTTTGAAGGTAGAAATCTTACAAACTCCAACAGTGTTACGTTTCCTGGCATATTCGGGCTACCTGACTCTCGCGTAGCACCTAGATGGCTAGGGGCGACGATTAGGCTCCAATATTGAAAGTTGAATTCAACCTTGGCTTTGCAAAGCACTGCCTGTTGAAATGCCGCATTGGGCGGCTTATCAGGAGTGCCTAGCGAGTAGCGCCTTGTATTCGGAAAATCTAACTCGGTGCACCAAGGTTCTTTCAACTAACTTGCTTCTAAATCGGAGTGCAAATCGGAGTGATGGACCAGTCATAGCTTCACTCCTTACGCGTAATTCTCTAGTTGGGAGAATCTATGCTTTTCGATTTAAATTAGCACATAGGCCGATAGATTAATAGGGATTTCACGGTTTTTTTGTTGCCACAGAAGTAGCCGCTTACGATACGGTCCTCCACTTGCAAGGCTAAAGCCATGAATGATCAAAACGCACCAATACAGGACGAATTAACCGAAGAAATTCTCAATGGTATTCGCGGGTGGATAGAAATAGAGAGTCCTACGGATATACCCGAAGCGATGGCTCGAATGTCAGCGAGAATTCAAGCTGATTACGAGGCTATCGGCCTCCGAGTAGAGCGAATCGCAGGTCGAAAAGGAATGGGTGACCATTTATTGATTACAGCTGATCAATTGTGCCCACCCGAAGTCGCTAACGGATCTGGGATTTTGGTGCTCAGTCACATGGATACCGTTCATCCCATTGGCACTCTGACTGGCGCATTACCCTATCGTGTTAAAGGTAACTGTGCCTTTGGGCCAGGCGCAGAGGATATGAAGGGCGGCATCTACCTCGCCCTTGCAGCCATTCGACAAATACAGCGCCAAGGTGGCCAAACCTTGCTACCGATCCGACATTTGATCGTCTCTGATGAGGAAATGGGAAGCCATACTTCTCGAGAGTACATTGAACGTGAGGCCAAACGTTCAAAGTATGTGCTGGTAACAGAACCAGCCCGCTCCGGTGGAAAAATTGTTACCGCAAGGAAGGGATGTGGAGACTTTAAAGTCACAGTCAAAGGATTGGCCGCACACGCAGGAGTTGAACATCATCTCGGGCGAAACGCAATTTGCGAAATGGCCCGACAGGTTCTTGAAATCCAATCAATGACAGATTACAACCGCGGCCTGACCGTTAGTGTAGGAACGATAAAAGGGGGCACACGACCCAACGTAGTCCCTGATGAAGCAATCATTCAAGTTGACGTACGTGTTCCGAATCCCGAAATTGGTGCGGAAATTACCAGACGTATGTACGAATTGAAGTCTTTTGATCCGGATTGCAGCGTTGAAGTCGAGGGCGGTATTGATCGGCCGGGTTACGAAAAGACGCCTGGGATTTCCGCCTTGTTTGAACACGCAAAAGTGATTGCATCTCAGATCGGATTTGACTTACAAGATCTCAAAACCGGTGGTGGTAGCGACGGTAATTTTACGGCAGCCTATGCGCCCACATTAGATGGTCTTGGCGTTGATGGAGACGGTGGCCATACATTAGAAGAACGTTTATATATTTCTTCGATTGTTCCCCGTATGGAATTATTAAAAGGCCTCATGGAAACACTTAAATGATAACTCAAGCGTCCAATATTGTTCTCTTAACTTGATGTAAATAATATAGGCACATGTTATGAAATTTATCAAAATATAGTATGGAATGGAACCTAGCGGCGCGTGTCGAAAAAATGAATCCTTCGGCAATTTGGGAAATCCTTAAGGGTACCGAACGCCCTGGAATTATTAGTTTTGCTGGCGGTTTTCCATCGCCACACTCATTCCCTGTATCGCAATTTAAAGCCGCCTGCGATCATGTTTTGCGCACAGACCCAACTGGTGCTTTGCAATATGCCGGAAGCGAAGGATTTTCGCCACTTCGAGAAATGGTTGCCCAACAGTTGCGTGATCAGAGCGCATCATTAGGGGTTGCGTGGAATGTTGATCCTTCACAGGTGCTTATTACCAATGGTTCTCAGCAAGGATTGGATCTGGTGGCTAAGGTATTGCTGGACCCTGGTAGTCGAGTGCTCGTTGAATCACCCACATATTTGGGCGCTGTGGCCGCATTTGTGGCTATGGAGCCTGAGATCGTCAGCGTGTCGAATAGTCAAGACGGCGTGGACATTAACTCTTTGCGGGAATCATTTCGTAGGAATGCAAATCAAAATGGGATTGGAGGTGACGCTGCGCGTTTTCTATACGTTCTCCCAAATTTCCAAAATCCGACTGGGCGAACCATGTCAGAGGCTTGTCGCGTAGAACTTTCCGATGAATCCAAACGCTTAGGCCTTCCATTGATAGAAGATAACCCGTACGGCGATATTTGGTTTGAGTCCCCGCCTCCGGCGCCACTTACAGCACGAAACCCGGAAAGTTGCATTTATCTCGGATCATTTTCGAAGCTTCTTGCTCCAGGTTTGCGGATGGGATTTATGGTTGCACCCAAGTCCATTTATCCAAATTTACTTCAGGCCAAACAAGCATCCGACTTGCACAGCGCTTCATTTAATCAAAGGTTAATTTTTGAAGTAATGAAAGACGGATTTTTAAACACTCACGTGCCAGCAATTAGAAATCGTTATAGGGCGCAGCGCGATGCAATGCTACAGGCTCTAGAAGAAAATTTTCAATCAAATGAATCAAAGGAGCAGGGCACTTCTAGTCAAACTGTCGAATGGAATAAACCAGCTGGAGGTATGTTCATTTGGGCACGGCTGCCTGAGGGGATTAACGCTTATAAGCTATTGCCTAAGGCCATAGAGCTTGGGGTCGCCTTTGTGCCTGGAGCGCCGTTTTTTACGGGACCTGGTGATGAGCGAGCTATTCGTCTTTCTTATGTAAATCCTACCGTAACTGAAATTCATGAAGGGGTAAAACGTCTGGCTACTGCAATTGAATCAATTAGAGCCTAACGGGCTTACTGAATTTATAAAACTTACAGTTAATCATTAATTCTTGATAAGTAAAAACAGGAGAAAAAAAATGCAATCCAGTGCCGCATATAAAGACCAGTTATGGGAGCGTCAACCCGCAGCGGAAGAATTTTTATCTAAGAGTATTGAGGTTTTTTTAGAAGGCTGTTCTGATTTATCTAAGCTATCGGCAGAGCTGATGGATCGCACAGCCATCAGGTTGCGCGATTTGGTTGACCATATTTCATTTTCCGACATTGAAATTGAGTTCAATCTTCAGCGAGCTGGTTGGGCCTCAGTTGGCGATGGTATTTTCGAAAATGAAAGTGGACTATTTCCTGCTTTCATTCGAGGTACGTCATCTGAACTTTGGATTCGGGTTGAAGACGTATCGAATTTTTTGAAAGTGCGACATATTGACAGTGAAATTTCGGGTGCTGAATTTAGTCGATGCAGGAAAGCCATCATTTATGCCAACGAAAAACTTAAAATTGGCGTGATAGAACGCAACGGTTATAGAGATTACATTGTGCCACCCGTCAATTCTGAGCAACTGAGATCAGCCAGATTTCACCTTCAAGTTTTCCGTTCACGTCGCCGCCAGTTCGATACGGTAGAGCAAGGACTGGCACATACTGAGCAACTTATTGATCAATCCGTCGCTGCGATTGGTGCGGACTGGAGTTGCGATCTTTGGTTGCGCGCAGAGAGAGAGTATTGGCTGCGTAATTGTGCAGCTGGACGACTGCAAAAAGCGAAGCAAGATGCAGTTGGAATTGGATGGGCAAACATTGATCACCACACGTATGACGGCTCGAGAAAGCACTTTCGCCATACCATTCGTATTTTGGAGAAATTAGGTTACCAACTTCGTGAGATGCTTTATGCAGGTGAATTAGCTGGATGGGGCAGTCAAGTTCTTTGGCAACCTGCGATTAGAAGTACTATTTTTGCTGATGTTGATCTTGCGCCAAATGAGTTGACAATCGATTTTTCACACGAAGTTTTACCTGATCTTACTAAGCATCGGCGAGCTGGGCTTTTATCGGAACTTTTGGGTGAGTCAATACTTGAAGCTGGTCTTAACCACGTCGCTGGACTTTATAGCCAATCACATTTTCGTAACCAGTTAAACCGATCCGGCATTGAAATGATGAAACCTTTTACCGATTGGCCTCATCTTTATCAGGAGCTCACTACGGGAGATTGGGCCGCTGTCGATCCAATCCGGGTACAAGGATTACTCGCTGCAGGACACATTGAGATTGAAGAGGCTGAGAAGCTATGCCTTCAAGGGTCCATCATTACGCACTTTGAGAATATTGAAAGAAATGATGGCTTTAAGGGTTTCAATCGTGATGGAATTGACGGTGTTCTAAGAAAGCTTGACCCTCGCGCCTATTTGTAAACACCAATTGGCTTTTCGCCAGCTCCGTGCAATAAACGTGTAATAGAATCGATTTTTAGGGGAGCAAAGAGTCAGCAAAAGACTCTGCAGATGACAATATCGACCTCCAAAACAGAAAAAACATTGAAAAATTCAATGCTTTATGAGTTGGCTCCTTAACCTGGGCTCGAACCAGGGACCTACGGGTTAACAGAAAACTAGGTTCTTAAAATACCTATATAAATCATTAGCTTATATGGGTAAAAATAGACCGTGTAATAAATCGTGTAATACCTAATTTTGTTGCATTATGCAACAAACTGGTTTTTTGCTCCATTTTCACTCAGCCTAAATTGAAAAATCAAGTGGGCGAGGGTGATTTCACTTGGGCCGCATTGACGTTGCCGCCTTGGACTAGTTTCGGTACCTTTGGGCTTAGCTTCGACCAATGCCGTACTGGCTCCTGAGTGGTTATAACTCCCATTCAATTGCTATCCATCGTAAAGCGCGGGCGCATCAGAAATCAGGCGATGATCTTAAAGATTAAGTCTGCTAGTGGCAACTCGTTACCAAGAAATGATGCATGCATCACCGGGTACAGTGCCGCTTGATCCAAGGCTGAGTAATCCAGGGTGTAGGCAGCCTTATCTGCCAATTGCGAAATGAAAAGTCTCTGCACGCGTCCATTGCCTTCGCGGAACGGATGGATGGCATTGATCTCTGACAAATAATGTGCCAGCCTGTTAGAAAAAACTTTGGGCTGCAGGTTGACCAAGCAATTTTCTACGGCAAGGGCCCCGAACACAGTGCTTGAGTAGGACTGAATTTGGCGCACGTTGCAAAAACGACTGTCGCCTCTGATGATGTCTACGGTGCGTACTTCCCCAGCCCAATCGTAAACGTCCTGGAAGAGATGCGCATGAATTCTGCAAAGGTGCGCTAGGTCAAAGGCACCTTCCACGGGGTTTTGAGCGAGCTCAAGCAGACGGATGGCGGTGAAATCACCTTCGTACTCATCAAGTAGGTTTTGATTGGTTATGCCCGCCTTGTTCTTCAGAACGGCAGTGCCTGGGATGCAGTAGACATCATCCGCGTCGTAACGCGCCATATTTTGCCTTGACTTCGTTGAGCAAATCCGCAGTCGTCTTTTGCCCGTCTACGTAGGCTTTGAGCGCTGGCTTGAGGCTTTCGCTGGGCCTGAGGTTTTCAACGCGCAGAGTGGCCAGCATGTTGGCAACATTTCTTTGGCGTACAGACTGGTTAGGGGCTGGGTTTGGCATGTCACTACCTGTTCATTTCAACAACATTTTAGCTTGGCAGCATCTGCTTGTCACTGGGCGTTTACCGGGAAAACGCCAGTTCCGTGGGATATGCGCCACGGCCTCGGCTTGGCACGGCTAGGTCCAAAACAACTGGGGGCGCTGGGGATTTTCAGGTCAGCGTCGCCACTTCGCGATTGGGGTTTCTGCGTTACCTGGGTCAGGCTGTGTTTTTAGGAAAATTCTTTCAAATAAAGACTCGTAGCCTCTTTTAGATTTAGTACCGCTTCCGCAACCGTTTCACCCTGAGTGGTCGTTCCGGTTTCAGGATTTAGTGCGATGAATCCGCCTTCTTCGGCGGCAGTTAGGACGGCTGTAAGTAACATGATTTACTCCAAATATATGTTGATTATGCGCACAAAATTAGGATCGCACCAATTGCGCCGATACACAGATTCACTGGTAACGCAATATGCCTATCTGTAAATATCATTACGATTGCCTACCCGTAACACAAGCACTGTTATGCGCTCATCCTGAATGCTTACGATGATCCTGAAATCACCGACTCTGTATTTCCAGAACTCGCCAAGGGTCGAACCTTTTAGCGCTTGGCCGACGCTGCGAGGATCTTTCCGACTCAGGACTCGATCTTTCAGGAATTTAATCAGCCTTCGGGCAACCTGGCGGTCTAACTTTTCAAGTTCTTTTTTGGCAGATTCATCAAATTCAATTTGCCAAGCCAAGTTCTGCCTCCACTGCAGTCAGGCTGAACGTCTTGCTCTTGCCATTGCGGACCTTTGCTAGGCGTTTTTCAGCAAGATACAGGTCTTCCAAGTCCGCTAAATGCTCCACGATGGCCTCTCTAGCGTAGAAGCTCTTGGTTCGCCCTGTTGATTTGGCGAGCTTTTCCAGTCTGATTTCAATCTCTTCCGGTAGTCTAAGGGCGAGCATGGTGCCTCCAGTAATTTGCTATACAGGTATAGCATACACCCAATCTAAGAAAAGGCGATTAACGAGATCTGGGTCATGGCTAATCCTCATTGATAAATGTTGGCAGTAATTTCCGTAAGGATGGCAGTGAACTAGGGCCGATTCTTAGTCTGATCGGACTAGAAACTGCTCGGCAGGAGGTGCGAGTATGGTGACAACGAAATTTCCCCATGCGTGCACAAAAACTATTGACCGCTTCTCGGTCTAAGTGTCTGGAGATAAACATGTCAGAAGACCACTATGTCACCCCCCTGGCGATCGAGCTGATAGAACGCGCAAGATCCATGGCACCCAAGCTGTCTGAGCGGGCAAGAGGGGCGGAGGATGCCGGTCTAATTCATACAGAGACAAT
>Ga0194055_10000265_pt1 | contig 41205 bp, 31 predicted proteins | sample SepL449m_MetaG_FD_155482 | JGI IMG/M metagenome (GOLD analysis project Ga0194055, IMG submission 155482) | Anoxic zone freshwater microbial communities from boreal shield lake in IISD Experimental Lakes Area, Ontario, Canada - Sep2016-L442-9m | ecosystem: Environmental > Aquatic > Freshwater >... | reverse complement strand
GCTCGGGAGCGTGCGAGTCATCACCAGGCCGGTTGCCCCGGCATACCACCGAGGCCAATCCGGAAGAGGGTCTGGCATCACGACGGGCATAAACGACCCGTAGGGCAACGCCTCGAAGAGTTGGGACGGCGGCTGGACGACGCTGGGTGACGGCTGCGTGAGGCCTCCTGAGGGAATGGGGGCCGGGAGCACCAGCGCTGCAATCTCAGGTGGGATGGATGTTTGAGCGGAGACCGGCACGCTGCAGAAAGCAGTGGCTGCAATCAAGCCGCAGAACAATACTGGCCCTCCTCCACCCATTCGAAAGTGTCCTCAGAGCCAATCACTTGATGCCGTTCTCAATCATCACGGGCGTGATGGTCGGGGGTCGCACGTACGACGTCAATGCGGCTACATCGCATCGAACCTTTCAATTCTGGAGGGCACCGCTACCCCATCGCTCCCAGATTCTCTTTCAGGCAGTGGTGCCGTTTAAGGGGGGCAGGTCATTACCCAACTGCTTTTCATCGTCCCCAAACGAAAACGCCGTTGTCGTCCCTGCACGACACGCATATTCCCACTCTGCTTCTGTCGCAAGACGATACTCTTCGTCTGCTTTCAGCTTTCCAGGCTTGCGTTCAATCTCTGTCAGGTTCTGGCAAAACGTCGTCGCATCATCCCAGCTCACGTACGTTGCCGGGCAGTCCTTGTCAGCCTGTACGTAGTCCTTGCCCTTCCAAGGCTCCGTACCCATCACCTTCTTAAACTGCTCTTGAGTCACTTCCGTCTTGCCTAGCAACAATGGTTTGGTCAGCGTGACGGCAACCTGTTCCTCGTCGGGTTGATGACCCTTCTCACCCGCCGGGCTGCCCATCGTGAACTTCCCTGCCGGAATCTCAATCAACTCCATGCCAATCGTGTTGGGCTCCGCCCCTTGTGCGATCCCACACAAGAGCACCATCCCTAAAGCAGCAGCACGCATGGCATTCCTCCCGGGTAGACGTTGGTTGAACCGTGGGGCAGTCTATACGCGGGAGAAAGGTGGTGCCGCTAACCGATTTGACGCATTATCTGCGGGCGCGTGCGTGTGGCGAACCAGGTGGTTTTGCGTGACGGTGCCGCTTACGATGCGACCTACCCCCGACCGATAATCTGCAACCACACTTGCCTACAAGGAACCCGTGGTTTGCTAATGGCGTGGTTGGTATGGTTCGACCCACCCTATGGCAGATAGCACAGCAGCATCTTGATCATATAAACATGATCATCATTACGTTGTAACGATGACGCCAAAAGTATTCTTTACGTTGTAAGGATTACTTTGCTTCACCGTCTGAATTCGCTTCAATACATGCGGAAACACGCACACGCTGGGGATACGCGGTTCTGTAAGGCGAGGGTAAAAGTTTACAAGTAAAGCGGTATTTCACTGCAATAAACGCCTAAGCTTGTGGATATTCCACAACAGAATCGCGGTTTTCCGCTTGTTTTCCAGAAAACATAAGCGTTATCTGCAAGCGCTCACTCGACTGAGCCTAGAATCGTAGGCTTTTACGCTGCCTCTCGCCGAGCCACTTCCTAGCTACCTCACGCCTGGTCTATGCGGTTCCTAGCCAATTTGATTTCGGCGACAGGCATTTAGTCGGCGATTTTCACCGGCACCAGCAGCGAGGACCACCTTGAGAACACCGATAATCGTTTGAGCAGTCGCACCGACGAAATCGGTCCTGCGGTAGCGCCGAGGTAGCGCCGAGCATTTTCGTCCGCACGCCCCGGACGGCAGTGCGATTCACAAACACCTATTTTCATAGCCTAAAATCAAATCGGGGCGGTGGGGTTCGAACTCACGACCTCCTGGTCCCAAACCAGGCGCGCTACCAACTGCGCTACGCCCCGAGGATGTGGCCCAGTGGCCACGGCGGGTTACCGAATGAAGTGTAGCCTATCCTCGCGAGCCGAGACAGACCGGCAGGTCTATGCTCGAATCGGGCCTGATTCTTGGCTCAATGAGGGCTCAATCAGGACATTTGCTTGAGGAGACGCTGGAACTCTGCTGTGTCGGCAAACGGGATCACGATTCGACCGGAACCCTTGCTCGTCGCATGCACAATCACCTTTGTGCCAAGCGCCCGACGCAGTTGGTTTTCCACCGCCACGATCTGGCTCGAACGGCGGGCACTCGCCCGCGTTGCCCCTCGCTTCGGTCCCGTCTCCGATGTGCTGACACCCGACGCCATTTCGAGCGATCCGTCTCCAGAAGGCTGGTTCTGTTCTCCGTTCGTGTGACTGCTAGAAAAGTCGCCCGGCTCGTCTTCGTCTCCTCGTAAAATTTCTTGTACGGCTGCTTCTATTGCGCGCACTGAAAGCCCCTCGGCCAGGACGCGATCGGCCAAGCGAGTTTGCTGATCTTCATCGCCGAGAGGTAAGAGGGCTCGGGCATGGCCCATTGAGATCGCCCCGGCACGGAGTTTTTGCTGCACGGCTTCTGGTAATTCGAGCAATCGAATCAGATTGGCCACCGTCGAACGGTCAATCGAGAGTCGCTTGGCAAGCTCTTCCTGAGTGCACTGCCATGTGGAGATGTACTGCCGAAAGCTCGCTGCTTTTTCTAGTGCGTCTAAATCTCGACGCTGTAAATTTTCGACAATCGCGATCTCGGCCATCTGTCGATCATCAACATCGAGCACGCGCACCAGTACCTTGCCCCAACCCAAACGCCGGGCAGCGGCCAGTCGCCGCTGACCGGCAATCAGTTGGTAGCGTTCGCCACGAGCTCGCACCACAATCGGCTGGACGAGACCGTGCTCGCGCAAGCTGTTTGCGAGTTCAATCAGTTCGTCGTCGTTGACGGCACTGCGGGGCTGCCAAGGATTTGGATCGACGAGTCCCTCAAAGATTTCATTAGTCGGCAGGGATGCAGCCGCCTGTTCAAGTTCCTCCGGGGCATGAAGCATGAGACGCGCAGCACTGCCGCCCGAGCCCGGCTGAGTGGCGACTGCGGCCGAACCGTAGGTAACGGGAATGGGGGCCGCCTGATTTTCGGGAGATTGATCCAATCCGGCCCGACCCAATAAAGCCTCAAGACCACGGCCTAAACGTCGTTCTTTACTCACAGTCGCGGACCTCCATACAGAGTTCTGTGTAAGCCCGCGCCCCTCGTGAGCGCGGTGCATAATCGAGCACACTTTGTGAATGACTGGGCGCCTCCGAGACGGCCACGTCACGGGGAATCACCGTCTCAAAAACGATCTCCCCAAAAAATTCCCGGACTTCCGCTTCTACCTCAGCTGTTAATTCCAGTGACGCATCGTGCATCGTCAACACGATGCCGCTAAACCGTAGTCGGCCCGCCTGTTCCTCCATGACATCGCGGATCACCTCAATCATTTGAGTCAATCCTTCCAATGCAAAGTATTCGCATTGGATTGGCATCAGCACTTCGGTTGAACCGGCCAAGGCCGTGCGAGTCAGTTCGCCAATCGAAGGAGGGCAGTCGATCAGGCAATAGTCCCAAGCGTTGAGGCCGCGGGCCAGATGATTTTCTAGCACCATTGAACCACTGCGAGCCTGCGCCGCGATCCGTTCAACATCGCGCACGCTGCGGCTGCCAGGCAAGAGCCAGAGGCTTGGGATTCCTGTCTCGACGATCGCCTCTGAAAGCGGTGATTCCGAAACCAGCGGATGAGTGGCGGCAGGCATCACGCCGAATCCAGTTGTCGCATTGCACTGGGGATCGAGATCGACCAGGAGTGTGCGAAGGCCCCCGCGAGCCAGTCCGGCAGCGAGATTCGCAGCGGTGGTCGTCTTGCCGACCCCGCCTTTCTGATTGGCCACACACAGAATCCTTCCCACTCGCACATCCCTTCCATACAATCACTTGCGCACAAAACGTACCAACGGAATATCGGCTACGAGAGGCACGATCGTCATGTCGCACATCCCGACGCGTGACAATCGGTTCGCCGTGCAGAATTGAAACAACTGACAGGCAGGGTTTCACGTGGAACGGTAGAACTTGCCTAGACTGCCAACGTAGCCCGGTTTCACGTGAAACTGCACCGCCGTCATTGATGCAAGGGAGACTGATAAAGGAATGGTGGATGGATTCACCGTGCAAGCTCCAGTGATCGCTGGGATCGGTCATAAAAATGGTGGGGCGGATTTATGGCAACCCCTCTGTTTTTAGAAACCCAGCAATTGTCCGAACAACTTGAGGCTAGCCATTGCCAGTACCCCGACGATGAGGAAGCGGAGCGTTCGTGATGGCAGCCGGAAGGCCCCCAGGTGTGAGCCGACGATTCCACCGCCGACAGCCGCGCAAAGCATCGCTAGATTGAGCGGGGGCCAGTCGCGGCCAGCAGCCCAGCCGCCAGCGAGGCCCGCCAGTGAATTGACAAGAATAAAGGGCGCCGTCACTGCTGCGATCGTCTTGACCGGGGCCGCTTTGAGCCAAAGAAGGGCTGGCGTTAAAAACACGCCTCCGCCGACGCCCGTCAGGCCGGCCAGCAATCCCGTCACAGCGCCCAGTGCCGGCAGGAACAGTGCTGACCTTATTGCCGGCGTGAGAGGCGGAGTCGGTGGTTGTTTGAAGGCCCACGTATCGCGTGCCATTCGCCCTGCCGCTAGGATTAACACGCCCCCCACAACACCCTCAAAGAGGCTGCTAGGCAGACTGATCGCACCGCCAACAAGTGCGGCGGGCACGCTGGCGATCGCCAGAGGACAAAAGAGGCCTGCACGAAAGTGACCGGCGCGGGCAAACTGCAGCGTGCCAATCGCGGAGACGATCACATTGAGCATGAGCGCCGTCGGCCGCACGACCGATGGCTCCATGCCCCACAGTGTCATGATGGCGATGTAACCGGTTGCACCAGCATGTCCCACCGACGCATACAGGATCGCAATCAGAAAAATAGGCACCGCGATGCCTTCAATCGCGAGCGTCAAAGCCAGCGGAACGAGCAACTTCATGGCTGCTTGAACGCATGATGCCGAAGCATTTTGAGGGGCACGATAGCAAGCGATTTTTCATGGGTCGCCTCAAGGACAACCTCCGGAGCACTTCCAGCCTGCGCCGCTTCTAACCACCGAGCAGCACACAGGCACCAGCGATCTCCTGCGACAAGCCCTGGAAAATTCCACTCTGGATGAGGCGTCACCAGATCGTTACCCACTGACACCGTGAAGATGAGAAACTCTTTTGTCATCACTGCACAGATCGTGTGAACGCCAACATCATCTGACCCCGAACGGCAACAACCGTCGCGAAAAAAACCTGTCAGCGGATCTTTTGAGCAGGGGACCAGCGGGCCGCCGAGCACATTGCGATCCATTTTTTTGGCCGGCGAAGCAGGCTGATTTTCTGGAGTATCGGGGCGATCGAATGAAATCATGGCATGCCGATGGGTTCGGCTTCCTTCGTGGAAGGGAATCTGTATGAGAAAAATCTTGCTACAATCCGGCATTGAGTGGCGTTCACTGCTGGCAGCATCAACCGCGTGCAGTGTATAAGGCAGGATGACTGAAACACAAACCACTGCCGATCCTGCCCAGAAGATGCCGCTCAATGAGTTCATCGCTGCTGGCGCATTGTTTTCGCTGGCTGCTTGGGGCATCGCTGTCTGGTCGGGTCACGGCAGCCTGCCAATTCTCGTGGGGCCATTTGACATCGGCCCGCTCTTGCCCGGTCGCAGCCTCACGTTGCCGGAATTGACTCTGGCCAATCTGCCGCTGGTCATCATGCTCGTCGTCGGCGGGATGCCCCTGGTCTGGGATCTGCTGCGGAAGTTGCTGGCCGGCACCTTTGGCTCCGATCTTCTGGCAGGCCTGGCGATTCTGACAAGCATTCTGCTGGGCGAATACTTGGCTGGCGTACTTGTTGTGTTGATGCTCTCTGGGGGCGCGGCCCTTGAATCCAGAGCCATCAGTCGAGCTGGGAGTGTGCTCAACGCCTTGGCCCGCAGGATGCCGACGCTGGCCCACCGAAAATCTGCGGCCGGACTCAGTGATGTCAGGCTGGCAGACGTCAGCGTTGGTGATCTGATCGTTGTGCTACCCCACGAGATCTGTCCGGTAGACGGCACCATCCTCGCCGGCCGTGGTTCGATGGATGAAAGCTATCTCACCGGCGAACCCTACCGGATGGCGAAAGCACCAGGCTCAACGGTTCTGTCTGGTTCGATCAACGGACAGGCCGCTCTTGAAATTCGCACTGATCGCATTGTTGGCGACAGCCGCTACGCAAAAATCATGGATGTGCTACGCACCAGCGAAGAGCGCAAGCCACAGTTGCGGCGCATGGCTGATTCGCTCGGTGCACTCTACACACCCCTTTCCGTGTCTGTCGCTGTAGTGGCTTGGTTTATCAGCGGAGACCCCGGCCGATTTCTAGCCGTTCTGGTGGTCGCCACTCCCTGTCCTTTATTAATTGCTATTCCAGTGGCAATCATCGGCGCCGTGTCGCTGGCCGCTAAGCGGGGCATTGTCATCCGCGACCCAGCTATTTTAGAACGCCTCGATACCTGCCGCACAGCCATCTTCGACAAGACAGGCACACTCACCTACGGCACCCCGAAGCTCACCGATGTGATTCTGCTCGGAACATGGTCACAAGGGGATCTGATTGGCTTGGCTGCCAGCTTGGAAACCTATTCCAAGCACCCACTGGCGACGGCGGTGGTGGATGCCGCCAAAGAACAATCATTGACACTCTATGAAGTGGAGGCCGTCACCGAAAAACCCGGACAGGGGCTGAGCGGCCGTATCAAGCACTTCAATGGCAATTTAAAAACACACGAGGTCGTGATCACCAGTCGGCAGAAGTGGCTCGACATCGCCGCTGTACCAGCAGGCTCTCAAAGCCATAAAAACTCATTCGCAGACACTTCTTTACAAGGCGAGACTCTTGAGGCCGAAACACAACTTCCCCTTGTGACTGGTGGTCTGGAATGCGTGGTGGTTGTCGACGGCCGCGCTGAGGCTCTGCTGCGTTTTCGCGATTCACCCCGTGCCGATGGCCAGTCGTTCATTCGGCACTTATCACCGTCGCACGGTCTGTCGCGCGTGATGCTCGTGAGCGGCGACCGTGAAAGCGAGGTTCACTGGCTGGCTGACGTGGTTGGTATCACAGAGGTGCATGCCGGCATTTCCCCAGAGGGAAAACTCAAACTCGTCGAAGCAGCCACGGCTCTGGCACCGACTATTTTTGTGGGCGATGGCATCAACGATGCCCCGGCACTGGCAGCAGCCACCGTTGGTATTGCCATGGGCACCGCCAGCGATGTCACTAGCGAGGCCGCAGGAGCCGTCGTAATGGATACAGCACTGGAACGCGTCGACGAACTCTTTCATATTGGGCGTCGGCTCCGTCGCATCGCCCTGCAAAGTGCTGTCGGCGGCATGGCAGCGAGCGCACTAGGCATGGGCTTTGCGGCGGCCGGCTACCTTTCCCCGGCGGCTGGCGCGCTTGTGCAAGAAGCGATTGACATAGCGGCCGTTCTCAACGCGCTACGAGTGGCGTGGAATCCAGGCGATCTCTCCGATTACAGAAGCCGTCGCGATTCGGTGTGACTGGTCTCATTGGGCTTCTTGAGCTTTATAAAGATACGGGTTCATCGAAGGGTCGTTGTACATCTTCATTTGGCGAAAGACTCGTAACGGCCGCTGGCCTGCATAAATCTCCGACACAAGCCGGCTGATGGCCTCGACCAGATGGGTGCGTTGTCTGTCCAAGATAACCATCCGCCCGGCAGCCTTTTCGCGATGCTCCCGCGAGGCATCGGGGCGTTCGACCTGCTCGCGCATGTGGTAGCGACGCAGTTCCAAAATTGAGAGTCTGTCGAGAGCGGCACCGGGTGTTTCTGTGGCCGCAGGAGCATCCGCGGCGGACACAACTCCCCGTTCTTCCAGATCAGCAATGAGCCAGTCATCAACTTTTTCAATCGCATCGTTGCGGGCTTGATTGTAGCCGTCGATCGCTCGTTTGACTTCGGCAATGCGGCGGTCGGTGACCTCCGGCGACCGGGCAATATCTTCTTCGTGCCAAAGCAGGAAATTGAATCGATGCAAATCGCAAACTTTTCCAGGCAGTCCCTCTTCGGCATGCGATGGCTCCACATCGTGCCACCGAGCCACGCACTGTTCCAGCAAGGCACCAATCTCCGCAGTCTGCATGGATTGTTCTCTTCGTCTTAAGGAAAAATGTCGTCGCCGTGCTGTCAGGCTTGCTCTAGGCTGCCGCGCGAATCACAAGGCACAAATTAGCCCCACCAAATCCAAATGAGTTACTCGCTGCAATTCGCACGGGCCGATCAAGAGCTGCGTTGGCAACATGGGCCAGCACGCACTGCTCGTCTGGGTGATCAAGATTCAGGGTGGGTGGCACGCAGCGATGACGAATCGCGGTCAGGCAGGCAATTGCTTCAAACGCCGATGCACCGCTCAACAGATGGCCCGACATGCTTTTTGTGGAACTCACTGGCACCCGTGTGCTCTTCTCACCAAAAGCCATCCGAATTGCACCTGCTTCTGCAACATCCCCGACAGCCGTGCCAGCGGCATGGGCGTTGATGTAATCGACATCCTCTGGATTGATCGAGGCATCCTGGAGCGCGAGTCGGATCGCATGAGCGGCATTTTTTGGATCGGCACTCGGAATCACCATGTGCGATGCATCGCTCGACATGCCAACACCAGCCAACTCGCCGTAAATCGTAGCGCCTCGGGCGCGGGCCTTTGACTCGCATTCCAGCACGAAGAACGCTCCTCCCTCGCCCATCACAAAACCATCGCGATCCCGATCAAATGGCCGCGATGCCTTTGCTGGATCATCGCTGCGGCGGGAAAGGGCGCGTAGATTATAAAACGCTGCAAACGCAGTCGGACTCAAAACATCACATCCACCGACAATGCAAGCATCCACCCACCCAGCTCGCAGCCATTTCCTGCCGAGTGCCATAGCAAAACCACTCGAAGCGCACGCCGCAGCCACTGTTACAGCTGGCCCATCAATCGCTAAATCCCGTTGCAGTGAGTGGACAATCGACTCCGCATCGAGCTCTGGCTGAAGCACCCGCGTGCCGCCGGCGACAAAGTCGAGTTCCCAGACTTTCATGTGTTCTGCAGCAATACCCAGCACGATTCCGATCCGCATGCCGCGGCGATCTGTTGTGAGCCCAGCATCGGCTAGGGCATGTGCGGCCGGACTGAGACAGAGTTGATGAAGCTTTCCTAGCGACGCGAACGATTGCTCATTCATGCCGGGCGGAAGGGGGATATCGATAACGGGTGCGGCGAAGTGAATCTGATCGCGGGCGAAGACCCCCGCGCTTACCTGCTGCACGGCCGATCGACCTTGCAGCAGATTGTCGGCAATCGCAGCAAACGAATGCCCCAGCGGCGAAGCGGCGCCGATGCCTGTGATGCAAACCACTGCATTGTGCTGGCTCACTTTTTTTGAACCCAATTCAAAGCGATCGTCACTTGAACTCATGCAACCTCCAACCGAGCACCCCAGTCACAGTCGTGCGACCAGCGGGTGTATGAATTTACAGAATGGGTGGCAGTCGTACGTCGCTGATGGACGATCGCGTCGAGCGATGTGGCGAGATGCTTGAGCTTGATGTGGAGGGGATTACCCGAGGGGCGAAGCAGCGACGGACCCCCTTCAACTGGAAGCGTAAGCGTGAGCCCTAAAGTGGTCGGTCCATCACTGGAGACGCTCGTCGTGGCAACCAGTGCCATTGCCACACTCCGGCACAAAGGCCCATTGGTCGCACCCCCAGCACCGTCCGGAATCGGTTCGTCATCCCATTGCGTCAGCACCAGCCAGAGACCCGGCACGTCTGGCTCTCCCAACATCGACAGGGCCGTCACAAATCCCTCGGCAACCGCTTCTGGACCGCCGCCGACGCCCATGTTCGGGCCGTGCATTCCCAAGCCAACACTGACGGCGCTAGCCATTGCATGGAGCGAACACTGCGGAATCAAGTGAGGCGAGACACCCGCTGCGCCTGTTTTTGGAAGTTGCGCCAGTGTTCGAGCGCTGAGCAGCCGACCAGCCAAGCAAGGCGCTGCCAACACGCCCCAGCGACTCATATCTGAGAGTGACTCTGGGAGGGTGTGCATCGCCGCCAAGACTGCCGCCATGGCAACAACCGTGTGTTCATCGCAGTGACGGAGAAATCGCTTCGGCAACTGCGGCCCAAGCGGGGGCACGTCGTCTGAAACTACACCGACTGCTGGACTCAAACGATCGGGCAATTCTCGCAGTTGGGCAATCTGCAAAAGATTGGCCTCAACACTGGCGTGGGTCACGATGGCACAGCGGGTGGCAGGAGAGAGTGTCACTGGATTTTTTGCAGTTAGATTGCAATCGCTCTGGCGAACCCTCTCTGGGCGAAAGTCTGCGCAAACGGTGGACTTATGACGATTGATCGCGAGCGGGCGCGTTAGGCTGCCCTCTTGGCTGACTTTGCCGCAAGTTTTCCTTGCAGCATGTCGAGCAAATTGCCGACTGTACTCATATCTTCCAACAATTCGGTTTCAATTGAGATTCCAAAACGGGTTTCGATATGAAGAACGAGTCCCGCCATGTCGAGGGAATCGAGATTGAGACCCTCTCGCAACGATGCCGTGTCTTCGAGGGCTGGATAGGATTCACCAGTTTCTTTTTCAAGTAGTTCCAGTACGACGGCAGAGAGTTCGGCGCGGTCCATCCTTCAAGAGCCTCCGTTAAAAAGTAGCGTTTTTAAAAAGTGACCGACATCCGACGGATCTCCTATCCATCTATGGTCGGGAAGAGTAGCGAATGATTGGCAACGAGCGAAGAGCAAATTATCGAGGTTTTTTTGGCCCTTGGAGCACGGTGGCTCGCTGGGGATTCTCGATTGCGACGGCTCAATACTCTCTGTTACTCGTGCTGGCAACGCACTATCCCAAGCCCGCGGAAATTCTTGGCCGACACGCTCCACCCGATAAGCTCATGCACTTTGTGGCCTACGGCGTGCTTGGATTGCTCGCGACAATGACGCTGCGGGCTTTCGTCAAGAGCACGCGACAGGATGTTTTATTTCTGGCGGTTGGCTTGGCCGTCGCGGCAGCTCTCGACGAAATCACGCAGCCAATTTTTTCCCGCCATGCTGAAATGCTTGACTGGGTTTTCGATTGCATCGGGATTGGGCTTGGAATGACCGCCGTTCTCATTCTTTTGAAACAGTGCGACCTCGGGGCGGACGGGAGCACAAAGCTGGGCGTTCAGAATGACGAACCAACTTAAAAATTGGGCGTCGGTGCACGAAAGTCACTGAGCTTTACCGAGCGAAACCAGTCGATGGTCTGCTTGAGTCCTTCCTCCAGCGGCACAACAGGATTCCACTGGAGATGTTTCTTGGCCAATTCGATATCCGGCCGTCGTCGCTCGGGATCATCAACAGGCAAGGGCTTCTCAATCAGCTTTGATTGTGAACCCGTGAGCTTGATGACCAGTTGGGCAAGTTGTCGGATCGTAAACTCAGCTGGATTCCCTAGGTTGACAGGCCCAACAAAATCGTCCGGACCATTCATCATACGAATGATTCCCTCGACCAGTTCGTCACGGTAGCAGAAGCTTCGGGTTTGATTGCCTGATCCAAATATCGTTATGGATTCGCCAGCAATAGCCTGCCGAATAAAGTTACTGACAACGCGTCCGTCAAAGGGGTGCATGCGGGGGCCGTAGGTGTTGAAGATTCGCACAATCCGAATGTTGACGTGATTGGCGCGATGATAATCCATGAAGAGCGTTTCGGCGGCTCGCTTGCCTTCGTCGTAACAGGCACGCGGGCCGATTGGATTGACTGCGCCACGGTAGCTCTCCGGTTGTGGATGCACTTCCGGATCGCCATAGACCTCACTCGTCGATGCCTGCAAAACTTTTGCTCGGCAACGCTTGGCCATGCCAAGCACATTGATGGCCCCCATCACGGATGTCTTCATCGTCTTGATCGGGTTGTATTGGTAGTGGCCCGGTGCGGCCGGACAGGCAAGGTTGTAGATTTCATCTACTTCTAACCAGAGTGGGTGGATCACATCGTGCCGGAGCAGTTCAAAATTACCACAGCCAAGCAAGTGAGTAACGTTCGTCTTTTGGCTGGTGAAGAAATTATCGACGCAGACGACATCATGGCCGTCGGCCACGAGTCGCTCGCAGAGATGACTGCCCAAAAAGCCAGCACCACCGGTGACAAGAATGCGTTTGATCGAGGGTGTGGCCATAGGACGTAGAAGAGTCTCCGAGGCGTTTTTAATCCAGACAAACTATTCCATGGCGCGAAGGGTGTTGCCAGCCGTTAAAGAGAATAGTCTATTCTTGTGTTGACCGTGCTGCTGTCTTCTTTGCTCTTTTAAGAATGGGGACTTTTTATGCCTGATCCTTTGAATCGTCGCAATGCCCTGCGATGTGCTGTTGCCGCTGGAGCCACATCAGTGGTCTTACCTCTGGTTGCTGGAGGACTTCTTGATGGTCGGTCCGTTCCGGCAGCCGAGCCTTTGCATGCACTGAAGGGCCGCATCCATCAATCGATTGTCTACTGGTGCTTTCATACCGCTGGAGACAAGTGGGACATTGAAAAAATGTGTCTCGTGGCCCGACAACTTGGCTGCCCCTCGATTGAATTGGCCGATCCTACAGAGTGGCCAACAATCAAAAGGCATGGGCTCATCTGTGCCATTGCTCCTAACGGCATGCCCGGCGCACCCTTCATGAAGGGCTTTAATAATCCTCGCTACCGTGACGAGTTGCTGGCCAATACAACCAAGATGATCGACGCTTGTGCCGATGCAAAGTTTCCGGCGGTGATTGCCTTCACTGGCTTCAAGTGGCGAGATGCCGACGATCCCAAGAGCGGCGCAATCTCACCTGAGGAAGGAGCTGACAACTGCGTGCAGGGTCTGAAGGCCGTTGCCCTTCACGCCGAGAAAAAAGGCGTAACGCTCTGTCTCGAACACCTCAACTCACGTGACACAACAAGTTCTTCGAAAGGTCATCCTGGGTATCAGGGAGACGATGTCGACTATGTCGCCAACATCTTGCAACGCGTCGGCTCTGATCGAGTCAAAATGCTTTTCGACATTTACCACGTTCAAATCATGAACGGCGATGTGATCCGTCGGATTGAGGAATGCAAAGATATCATCGGCCACATACACACTGCCGGAAATCCTGGCCGTGGCGAACTCGACAACACTCAAGAGATCAATTACCCCCCGATCATGCGCAAGCTGCTCGAGGTCGGCTACACAGGCTATGTCGGTCAGGAATTTATCCCGACTCGTGATCCACTGACTGGCTTAAGCGAGGCTGTGACGCTGTGCGATGTGTGAACACAGCCAATCCTCAGGCTACTTTTTTGAGCTACTCTTTCCTGCATCGTTGGCGCGGGCTAGTACGATCCGCAGGTCTGCCACATTGGTGCCGGTAGAGCCTGTGTGAACCAAACCACCGCCTGCAGCTAACAGTGGGTAGGCATCGCAGCGATCCATGGCCCCTGCAATGTCGAGGCCTTGCTCACCGAGGGCCGCGACAACATCGCAATCGACACATGCACCAGCCGCATCGGTTGGCCCATCTTCTCCGTCGGTACCGATGCTCGCAATCACTAGACCCACTGGCCACGCCGTACCGCTTCTTTGAAACGCATCGATTGCCGCGAGCACCGTCTGCTGATTACGCCCCCCCTTACCATGCGCGGCCGGCACAACCACCGTGGACTCACCACCTTCGATGATCGCGCGAGGCTGTCCATCTTGTTTGGCTGCCGCGAACAACGACACGGCTTCAATAGCGAGTCTCGCACCGACAGATTCAGCCGATTCGGTCGCCTCGCTTAAGGGTCGTTGATCGCCAGCCCGACAGACTTGATAGCCACGCTGACGGGCCGTCATCGCAGCCTGTTGAACTGCAGTCGCATTACTTCCCACCAGCGTGTGACTGACGACGCACCCACGCGGCGTGGTCCAGTTTCCCAGAGGCGAATAGAAAATAGTTGAATCACATTCGCTTGCTGCATCGACGACGAACCGCTCGATCAGGCGAGGGGCAATGCCAGCTCGAAGTGCTCCGTACCTTTCCAAAATCGCCAGCACTTCTTTGGGTCGCGGTGGCACTGGCAGGCAGGGACCTGAAGCAATAATGTCGAGAGTTCCGCCAATAATGTCCGAGAGCACAAACACGACGAGCCTGCCGGCCCGACAGGCTCGCGCCAGTCCACCGGCCTTGACGAGGCTCGCCGCCTGACGCACCGCGTTGAGCGCATCAATGTCGGCGCCCGCTTCAGAAAGAAATCGCGTGAGAGCAACTTTTTCATCCAGCGAGACGCCCTCGCGAGGCATCGTCATGAGCGCTGAACCGCCTCCAGAAATCAAGGCGATGGCTAAGTCTTTTGGCCCAAGCGAGTCGAGCAGCACGAGCATTTCATGCGTGGCGGCAACTGACGCATCTGTCGGCAGATTGGCCGCCGCCGGACGGGTCTCGCGAACTTCGATGGCACTCAACTGGATTCCCGATCCAATCGGCACGCTGACAAGCCCCTGCAAGCAGTGCTCGTGAATTGCTTGCCTCCCCAGCATGTTTTCGATGCCCGCAGCCATGCCGGCAGCCGCTTTTCCACCTCCTACAACAACAATCTTTTCCACGTTCTGGACGATGACTGCTGGATCAATCGAGACGTTGTCGTAGCGAAGTTCGCCGCTCACAGCATGCCGTGAAAACCTCGCGGCAATACTGGCGGGCGAGACGCTTCTGATCCCAGCCTGCCAAATGGCTTTTAGATCGCTGCGAACGCTCTCCATCATTCACCCGTGGGGATCGAAAAATTTTTCGGATCACAACGCGAGAGGTCGATGCCTCCACGGGCTTCCTCTTCCAGCAGTTTCACCCGCATGTCGAGTCGTTCAATGCGTCGTACAAGCATCGCCGGGCTTTGTGCTTCAGGCGTGACGGCCGCAGGCCGTGGCACACTGGGATAGCCGAGCTGACGCTCAAGGGCAGCGAAAAAAAACTGCGGATCCTTCCCTCGATTGGCCCGAGCGATGCGGCCCTCTTTTTCTCCAAAGAGGATGACCCGGTCGGGCAGTGGCCCTTCCCGGCCAGCCAGTAAGGCAGTGCGCTGTTCAAGCCGCCAGTATTCGGGGCTACGCACATAGACCAGATCAGCCAAGTCGATCAGCCCCACTTGCCGCGACACTGTCTGAATCCACGCTTTCCAGTCGTCGTTAAAGATGCTGTCATTGGCCACCGCCGTTAGCCCGTGGCCGTAGTCGAGACGGTTGCGCGAGAGGCATTCAAACCGATAAAAAAATAACCCCTGCGGCAGCGCTCCTGCGGCGCGGTAGCTGGCCTCAGCTTGGAGCATCGCCAAGGCGGTACGCATGTCAAACCGCCCACCGTCTAACTCCGCTTGCTGCATGACGAATGTCTGAAAGGCACTGAAGTAGTGCGACAGCCGCATCATCGCCGTGGAGAGCGTGCCGACGAGCTTCAATTCGCTGGCGAGATAATCAAGCGCCATCGGTAGTTTCGAAGTCGCCAGCACCTCTTGGCCGATTGCCAACAACGCCTCCTGGGCAGCGATTCCCCCTCGCAGCCGCTCCGCAAATACCCGAAACAGATAAACCTGTTCGATGTATTCCTCACGTTCAAGCATGGCAGAGCCCTTTTTGTGCCGAAAACCGCCTGATCATCGCCGCGCGCTCTCAGCGACTCATGTTCTATCCTAACCCGATGCTGGCGGCCTATAATCGCTTGAACAATAGCAGAGTCTTTGCTCGCAGCAGTTGCCCTATAAGGAAGCCCATGTCGAATCGTTTTTCCTCGATTGATGCCACTGTGGCTGCCATCCGCCGCGGTGAGGTCGTGATCGTGGTCGATGCCGAAGATCGAGAGAACGAAGGGGATTTTGTCTGCGCAGCCGAAAAAGTATCGCCTGCCATTGTCAATTTCATGATTCGACATGGTCGGGGCCAAGTTTGTATGCCGATGCTGCCTGATGTGGCCAAGCGGTTGGAACTGCCGATGATGGTTGAGACGAACTCCGCACCACTGGGCACTGCGTTCACTGTTCCGGTGGACCATGTAACAGCCCGTACGGGAATCACCGCCGCCGAACGGGCCACGACAATCTCCGCGCTGGTCGATCCCTCAAGTAAGCCCAGCGACTTTGTCCGGCCTGGACATCTTTTTCCGTTGGTGGCAAAGGAGGGGGGGGTGCTCAGACGGGCCGGCCACACCGAAGCGGCCGTTGATCTCGCGAGACTGGCTGAACTCCAACCGGCAGGCGTGCTTTGTGAAATTCTTGATATCTCTGGTAACCGCGCTGATCGAACAGCGCTGTTTGCCCTCGCTCAGGAACATCGCTTAGAAATCACGACCATTGAGGAACTGATCCGCTACCGCCGCACACGTGAAAAACTTGTGTACCGGATTGCTGAGGCTGATCTACCCACTCGCTGGGGCCCATTTCGAGTGATCGCCTATGGTGTGAAATTTGAATCCCAGCAACCAATCGTGTTGGTAGCAGGCGATGTGGTAAAGGCCCGCGATCCACTCGTCCGACTACACTCGTCCTGCTTCACGGGCGATCTGCTCGACAGCCTGCGGTGCGACTGTGGCGATCAACTCCACCTGGCTCTAAACATGATCGGCAGCGAAGGAGTTGGTGTGTTGGTCTATCTTCCTCAGGAGGGTCGCGGGATCGGGTTGGTGGAGAAACTCCGTGCCTACCAACTGCAGGATCAAGGACTCGACACTGTCGAGGCTAATCTGGCGCTGGGCTTCAAGGCCGACTCACGCGACTACGGAGTCGGCATCCAACTCCTTAAGGATCTGGGCCTACAAAGGGTGCGACTGCTAACAAACAACCCAAAAAAAACTGACGCCTTTGTGTATGGCGGCTTCGACTTAGAGGTCGTCGATCAGGTGCCGATCCTGCCCCCCGTCCACGAATTTAACCAGCGTTATCTGGCGACAAAACGCGAAAAAATGGGGCACAAATTTCCTGATTGATGCCAGCCGATTGTTTGAGGCCCTTAGTCGCTGCCATGTGGGCTGTCCGTGCGGCTTTGGCACCCCTTGCTCTTTCCAGTGCAATTGACCATTCGTCACTCTGACTCGTAGCATCGAGAAGTCTTATCGTTATTGTTCCTAGTGCGGAGGCTTGGATGGGTGCGAGCATGATTTCTGGAGTAGTTGCTGGCATGATTTCTAATGTGCTTCGAGGAAATCATTCGGCCATCCCCAGTGGCATTCTTTGGGCTGGCCTCGTTGCCGCAGCCATCTCGATTCCAAGCAGTGGCGGATGCGGGCGAAAAAGCGGTGATTCGACCGTTGTACGGCCAGAATCAACTGCCTCTCTGGCTGCCAGTCAGGAGTCGGTTTCAATTAGATCCGACCGCCTGCCCCAGCCATTTGATCCCCCTCCCCTTGAGTCGCTCGACCGGGATGCCACGTGGATCGACCGACCCGTTCGCGATGCTCTTTTGATGCTCCGCACGCAACAGGGAGAGGAAAAGACACTGGCCACAGCCAGCGAGGCTCTCGCACTCAGCAATGATTCTGCCACAAGCAACGCCACGATTCTCTCCGCCCTGAGCCGACTTCCTCAACCCGACACAGTCGATCTGGAAGCACGCGTTGATCGCCACGTGGCTGGCGATTTAGGCAGCACGAACCCCATTATGATCAGCACTTCTGCAGAGTTCGACATCTTAGGCCTGACCGGATTTGGGCTCTTTGCTTTTGATCGTACTCTCGAGCCATTTGCCGCCGCGGATACCGTGACACTCTGGCAAACGAGCGCTGATGGCATGCTCGATAAAGTGGTTTTGCGGGACGATCTTGTGTGGAGCGACGGAAAGCCGATCACGGCGCATGATGTTGCTTTTACCTACCGCGTAATTATGGATCCTCGCGTGCCTGTGCCCGCGGTGCGAAGTGGTACCGATCAACTGCGTTGGGTGCATGCGTACGACGATCGCACAGTTGTTTTCTTCCACAAGGAATCGCTCGCCACGAACGTCTGGAACATTAATTTTCCGATCCTGCCACAGCATGTCTATGCCGATACGTGGGAGAACGATCCCACGCTGAAAGATAGTCCTGCACATGTAAAACTTGAGCAGTCGCCGGTGTCGGGTGGACCATATGAAATAATCGATCGCAAGCGAGGCCAGCAGATTGTGCTGAAACGCCGATCAAGTTGGTCGACCGTGGGTGGAAGAAAGGTGCGTGATGAGCCGTTCTTCAAGGAAATTCGTTTTCGTATTATTGAAGACCCCAACACATCGCTGTTAGCACTTAAATCGGGCGAGATCGACGAAATGATTCTCTCGCCAGAACAATGGACAACGCAGACAACTGGCGCGGATTTCTACACTCGCAACACAAAGGTCACCGCGACTGAATGGGTGAGCTTCCACTTTGGATGGAACATCAACACGCATTTCTTTGCCGACAGGCGAGTGCGACGAGCGATGACGTATGCCTTTGATCACGATCGCATGCTCGAGAAACTCTGCTACGGCCTCTACGCCCCTGCTGCCGGCAACTTCCACGAGAATTCGTGGATGGCATCTCGCAAAAAACTCGAACCCAGCAAGCAGGACTTGGACAAGGCAGAGGCCTTGCTGGATGAAGCTGGCTGGACCGATCACGATAACGACGGCGTTCGCGACAAAGAGATCGACGGCACACTCGTGCCGTTTGAGTTTTCAATTCTGACCAGCCAGCAACCGCTGCGAGTGGCGATCTGTGCCTTGTTGAAGGAAAGTCTGGATCAGGTGGGCGTACGAATCAATGTACGACCGATGGAATCGACGGTCATCGAACAATTGACTCAGGAGAAGAAGTTTCAGGCCTACTTCGGAGGCTGGGGATCTGGTACCGATCCGGACACTTCAGAAAATATCTGGGCCACTGGTGCTGGCCGCAATTTTGTCAACTACTCAAACCCGGAAGTCGATCGGCTCTTTGCCGAAGGACGACGCGAACTGGATCGATCGAAGCGGGCTGAAAAATACGCGCGGATTCAAGAACTGCTTTATGAGGATCAGCCCTACACGTGGCTCTATTGGCGCAACAGTTTTTACGGCTTCTCGAAGGATCTTCGCGGCTACGTTTTTAGCCCTCGGGGGCCCTACCACTATTCGCCAGGGTTTAGCAGCCTCTGGATGCCGAAGCAGGAATGATCGCACTCCCGAGACAGAAGGAGTAAAGGCAACAACGGATGATTCACTACATGCTGCGACGATTAGCCATTGGAGCCATGACACTCGTGGTGATCACATGGCTTGTGTACGGCTTAGCCCGCAACATGCCAGGCACACCGCTGACAGTGGCAATGGGTGAAACCGACCCAAGTCGCAAACTCAATCCCATCGATCTAGAACGGATGAAAAAAGCTTACGGGCTCGATAAGCCTTGGTACAGCGCGTATTTCCTCTGGCTCGGCAATGTCGTGCAAGGAGATCTAGGCCGCTCAATCTCGCGGAAACAGCCCGTGACGACGTTGATCGGCGAACGCATTGGCCCCACGCTAGCGCTTTCGGCCGCAGCACTCGCGCTGACATGGGCCATGGCGGTGCCACTGGGGCTCTACGCCTCAGCCCGCAGCGGAACAGCAGACGAACGTGCCGTCAGCTTTCTGCTCTATGTCCTCTACTCCTTTCCGACATTTGTAGCGGCGCTTTTCCTACAAATTATTTTTGCCGTCTGGCTGCGCGGTACACGCTGGGAACTGCCACTGTTTGGCATGAACGGTGATGCAACAGATGCCACGTGGCTGGCGCGAATGCTCGATCTGGCGAGACACGCAATCTTGCCTGTGATCTGCCAAACCTATGTTAGCTTGGCGTGGTACAGTCGCTTCATTCATTCGACGATGGAGGAGGTGGTGCGACAAGACTTTATTCGCACGGCCAGAGCCAAAGGGGCGGGGCCTGGCCGGGTGCTCTTCCATCACGCCTTTCGCAACACGCTTATTCCTTTGGTCACGCTCCTAGGACTATCGCTGCCCGGGCTCTTAGGCGGCTCGGTGATCGTTGAGCAAATCTTCACATGGCCCGGTATGGGGCGTCTATTTTTTGAAAGTATTCGCGAGCGCGACTATCCGACGATCATGGGGCTCACGCTGCTCTTTAGCCTACTGACGCTGGCCGGGCAGTTGCTGGCAGATCTGCTCTACTGCGTCGTCGATCCGCGAGTCAGCGTGGAGTGAAGTCGAGAACATTGAGCGTCATGAAGCCGAGTGAAACAATCCCAGCCAGCCATACAGCGATCCATTCACGGCCGCCGCCACCGCGCGGATTCTGGGGGGATGCCTGGCAACGATTTCGGCGTCAACCGCTGGCCATGGCCGCAATGCTTTTTGTCTCCTTGCTCGTCACTGTCGCAATCTTCGCTCCGGCGATTGCTGGCACAAAGCCAGTACTCTGCCGTTATAAAGGCCGGCTCTACACTCCTTGCCTAGGCTACTTCAGCCGCCAGCTTGAGCCGGCAATTTTTGCCACAGATCGCTTTCGCGGCACCTATCCGCAAAATCTTAAAACGAAAGACCCAGCGAGCTGGGCAATCTGGCCGCTCATTTTTCAGGATCCCTACCGCGCCGTCCGCGAAAATGAATGGCCTGGTCGACCTGCCAATCCTGCCAAGGACGAAGGCCGTCCAAACGCCATCAATCTTTTCGGTACTGATCAATACGGCGTTGATGTGCTGGCGAAAATGGTTCACGGCACCACAGTCGCTCTGCTTGTTGGCTTCGTATCAATGGGACTGGCAGGCACCATTGGCATCATTGCCGGCGCCCTCGGCGGCTACTTCGGCGGCTGGGTCGATATGCTTCTCAGCCGTGTCACAGAAGTGGTGATGTGCGTGCCCACGCTGGTTTTGATCTTGGCGCTGGTGGCCTTTGTTGAAAAGCCGACCATCTGGAAAACCATGGCAATCATCGGCGCCACTGGCTGGACCGGCATCGCCCGCTTGGCCCGAGGAGAATTTCTCCGGTTGAGATCGGCTGAGTTTGTCCTTGCAGCACGGGCCTCTGGTGCTGGGCCACTGCGAATCATGCTGCGCCACATCCTCCCCAATGCGCTGGCTCCGGTGCTTGTGCCAATCACTTTTGGTATCGCCTCGGCCATCCTGATTGAAAGCTCACTCTCCTTTCTCGGCTTCGGTCCGCCGCCACCGTCAGCGAGTTGGGGTGGCGTGCTCAACGACGCGAGGAGCAATTTAGCGATGTGGTGGCTGGTGGTATTTCCCGGTACAGCCATCTTTTTGACCGTGCTGTCTTACAATCTGATCGGGGAAGGCCTGCAATCTGCCACCGATCCCCGCCTGCGAGAATCGCGAAAGTAATCGCCGTTGCCGTGGTGGAAAAGAAGGGAACTCCTTATCCTGAGCAAATCTTCGGTGATTGTGCCAGCATCACCGGCAGAGATGCCCAACCAAAAAGAATCAGGCTGATTTCATGTCGCTGCTTGAGATTAAAAATCTGGTTACCGTCTTTCAAACACCCGCCGGACGAGTGCCCGCAGTGGACGGGGTTTCTCTCTCGATACGCCGTGGAAAAACGCTCGGCTTAGTGGGCGAGAGCGGCTGTGGCAAGAGTGTGACCGCAATGTCGATTCTGCGACTGGTAGCGGCTCCAGGCAAAATCGAATCGGGACAGATACTGCTCGAATCCGCTCAAGCAATGGAAGATCTTGTCACGCTGCCGGAGCACCGTTTGCGAGCCGTTCGTGGGGGCCGGATTGGTATGATCTTCCAGGAGCCGATGACGAGCCTTAATCCCATTTTTACAATCGGTAATCAGATTGCCGAGGCCGTACTGCTGCACCGTGATGTCAGCCGTGCGGCCGCTCGAGCACGGAGCCTGGAGATGCTCACTCTGGTGCGAATGGCCGACCCAGAGCAGCGTCTGAATGAATATCCCCATCAGCTTTCCGGTGGCATGCGGCAGCGGGTAATGATCGCCATGGCGCTGGCCTGTGAACCCGATCTAGTCATCGCCGATGAACCCACAACAGCCCTCGATGTGACGATTCAAGCACAGATTCTAGATCTCTTAGCCGATTTGCGGCAGCGGCTCGGCACGGCGATCCTCTTGATCACCCACGACCTAGGCGTCGTGGCCGAAACATGCGACGAGGTGGCTGTGATGTATGCCGGTCGGATTGTCGAGCGAGCGCCGGCAGCCGAACTTTTTGCAAGGCCACGACATCCCTATACGATCGGCTTATTAGCCGCGCGGCCTGCCACGGGTGGGGATGTAACAATTCCGCTGCGGACGATTCCAGGAATGGTTCCAGCCCCCCACAACTTTCCTACAGGCTGCCGGTTTCACCCTCGCTGCGCCTATGCCAGCCTGCCGCACTGCAGCCTTGAGATGCCTGAACTGCGGGAAATTTCTAGCGGGCATTTTGTCCGCTGCCACTATGCAGAATCACTCGGAGAGGCTGCAGAGAGGACTTCGGGACCAACTCAATGAGCCAGGCACACAGTCCTCTGCTCGCTGTCGAAAACGTACGGGTTCACTTTCCGGTGCGGAAAGGTTTTCTACGACGAGTTGTCGCTGCCGTACAGGCCGTCGATGGTGTGAGTTTTTCGATTACCAAGGGGCGGACTCTAGGAATTGTCGGCGAGAGTGGCTGCGGAAAGACAACGCTCGGCCGCAGCGTGCTGCGACTTCTCGAGCCAACGAGTGGGAGCGTGCGATTTGACGGCCGTAACATCTTGTCCTTAGGCGGAGCCTCGCTGCGAGCCTTGCGACGGCGAATGCAGATTGTTTTCCAAGACCCCTACGGCTCGCTCAATCCGCGATTGACCGTCCGCGCGATTCTGGAAGAAGGGCTGATCATTCACAACATGGGCAATGCCGCAGCCCGCCGGGAGCGAATGGTTCGATCTCTGCAGCGCACAGGTATGCCGCTAGAGGCACTTGAGCGTTATCCCCACGAGTTTTCTGGCGGGCAGCGGCAACGAATCGCAATCGCTCGGGCGCTGGTGCTCGAACCAGAGTTTCTCGTTCTCGATGAACCGATCTCTGCGCTCGATGTTTCGATTCAGGCTCAAGTTATCAATTTGCTGGTTGAACTTCGTACACAACTCGGCCTCACGTACCTGTTCATCTCGCACGATCTCTCCATCGTGGAATACGTAGCCGACGATGTGGCTGTGATGTATCTCGGTAGGATTGTCGAGCGAGCCCCTGCCAAATCCCTGTATGCCGCACCGTTGCATCCCTACACGTTGGCGCTGTTCTCGGCCGTGCCGTCTGTCCATCCTCAGCAGAGGCGTCGACGAATCGTGCTCACTGGGGATGTGCCGAGTCCGTCGCGGCCCCCGTCGGGCTGTCGGTTTCATCCGCGCTGTCCGCTGGCCGAAAAGGTCTGCCGTGAAATCGACCCGCCCGAGGTGGTGCTTGATGGGCGGAGCTTCCACTGCCATGTGGCCGCCCGCGAAGTTGAGCAGTCGGGGGGTAACCTAGAGGCGGCATCAGCACGAATGACTATCTTGATGAGTCAACTCACCCAAGCGGTGGCGGCTGATGAACGTGTGTCAACTCCGGCATTCTTGCGGTAGAAATTCATTTCGCACCGGCGGAAACATTTAATCGGCTGGGGATGGCACGACGGCAATCGTGCAAGCCACGCGGAAACCTACGTAAGAATCTTCCTCATCCATCAGCGAATATTCGTCACGGGCCGCAGAGTATATTTGATAGCGAGAATTCATCACCGATCCGCCCCGCTGCACACGAAAAATGGGGTTGCCTGAGGGGTTCGCTGACTGATCGAGAGCATCTTCGATGTCGTCAACGAGACGCCCTGTCTCGAAGCGGACTCGCGCATCAAAATCGAACGTATTTTGATTCCATTCCAGCACATTTCCCATCGAGTCAAAGAATCCGAGGTCGTTCGGTTTGAGAGTGCCGGATGGCTGTACCACGCCAAACGAGTTGTGAGCAAACCAGCAATAACTTCTCCAGGAGTTCGTCGGTCTCGCCATAGAAACGTCGCGTCACTGTGCCGACCCGCGTTGAATACTCTGCCTCCGCTTCGGTTGGCAATCGGTACGCCCATCAGGCTGAGATAATTCGGCTTCGGTTGTAGCCGCAATTTTTGCTCGGCAGTTGTGGCGGCAATCCGCTCGTAGCACCACTGCTCGGGCGGAATCCCCTCGCGTTTGCTGAGCTCATTGCAGTAGGCAGCTGCCATATACCACAAGATGCCTGTGGCTGGCAGATCGGGCAGGCCATCAGAGCCATCAGATCTGTTGGGTGCAGCATAGGCTGGATCGAAGGCTCGAAATTGTTCGATCGAGACAACCTTGTTGGATAGCGAGTAGGTACGACCAATGCGTTTGCGATGCACCGGATCATTGAGACTTTTCTCGAGAGCATTCTGTGGGGATCCCATATAAAAAATGCTTGGCCCGGGGATGACCACCATCGTCTGGCCTTGGCTGGTGATATACCACTCCGGCAAGGAAGCATTCTGCGGCACGCTTGCTGGATCCATTGATGCACAGCATCGTTTTTCTCCATTAGCCTGCCACGCTGCATTGATCTTGCGCAGCCACACCTCCTCCCGCCACTGCCGCAGCAGCCATTCACTGGCCGCATGCAGCCCTAGATCGGGATTCGACAGATAGATTTCCTGAGCCTTCGGGATCAAAGATGCTCGCACCACCGTCGATACGCGTTCAACGGTGTATGACCCTAGGGCCAGCAGCAGGGCACGCTGCACATCCGCGTCGGTTGAAGTATAAAGGTGCTCGACGAGTGCCTGAGGATCTGCCCCCAGAAGACTCAGACGATCGATCAAATAACTTCGCACCCGCATGTTGTCTGACTGATGCAAGAGTGGCCAGATCGCAGCGGGCTGATTGAGTACGAGCAATACCACGGCCGCATTGGCCTTGCGCCGGGCCAGTTGTTCACGGATATCCTCGCTGGCTAGAGCCGGTAGTTCGCGCTGGATTTCTTGGTAAAAGATCGGCAGCACCTGCTCGGCTGATTCTCTCATCACGGGCATGAGGATTGAGATTCTCGTACTTATGCCATCCAGCATGATGTCGGCCAGTCGTCGCGGATCGTCAGCCAGATAGTCTTTGAGCACAGCGGCCGCCGGGTTTCTTCAGGGGCTGAAAAACGTTGCTCCAGTACAAGAGTACAGTTGGCTCTTGGTCGATGATCAGGTCGACAATCGATGGGGATACCGGTTGCCAACGAGGATTCTCCGGATCGCAAGTGGCCAAGGCTGCGGCCGCCCTCAGCCGCAGTGCGACGTGCTCTGGCGCAGCATCCTCGACCTGTTTCCAAAGCTGCTCACCGACCACCTGCCACGACGGGGATACGGCCTGGATGATCACGGCCAGATTCTGTGGCTGGCTTGTTGTAAGCAGTTGATCGACGATCGGCCCGATCTGCATAGGATCCTCTGGAAGAAGAGCCATTTGAACGGCTAGCTGTGCGTCGCGGTTGGAATGCGTGACAGGATCTGCTGCGATGCGTTTGAGAAGCGGATCGACCCAGCGGCGAAATGGGGCCATCTGCTCGATAATACCCGGCACATCATTGGTTCTGGCATGAAGGAGCTCCTCGTAATAACCGATCGCTCGCGTTTGTCCATATTTCTCATAGCAAAAATATGACAACGCAATCACAACCAAAAACATGATGGCTAGCTTCAGTCCGTGATGCCACACAACTCGGCTCATCATGGTCTGCTGCGGCGCTGTCCAGTTTCGCTGCCTCGTCCACCAGAGAATTCCCGGCACTTGCCACAGCGACGGCAGTTGACGATTCTCGGGCAATATCGCCCAGAGATCAGCCCGCTCCGCCAGCAGAAGTTGGGCCCGACCCTGCTGGGTTTCCCTCTGCTGGAGCGACAGCCATTCCCGCAGCGACGGCACGAGGAAGTCGTGCGCGAGCTGATAGGCGGTTGCAGATTCTGTGGCGTGAGCGTGAACTGCCTACAATTCGATTGAAGCCTGATTCTCTTCCGACACGCAGGGCGTTATGAGCCTTAGTTCACCGTCCAAAATAGAGAGAAGATCGCTAAAATCCTGAGGGCGTTTCTCATAGCCAGATGCTTGGAGGAGTTCGTGGGACGTCGCACGAGAGCGGATGGCTCTGTTGGACGGGGGAAGCAGGCTCTGAAGAACGTTACGGGCGGCCTCTTGATGCTGGCGAAAACGTGCCGCTGCGTTGTGTGTGCCAAATGGCTGCTCTAGAAATGCCACTCCCACGCCCTTTGACCCGCCCACCTTCTTGAGCATCGTCGGCGTCCATTCCCAGTTCTTCATGATTTCCGCAAACAGCGCTAGCCGCAGTGCCACCACCTTGCCATCAACCGCAAGCCCGGCGATAGCACTCTCTAAAAACTCTTTCTACTGCGGCGAAAGAAGACTGCTCGTAGCGGGCAAGCGACCATAGGCCCGTCCAAAAGACGATAACACTCCGGTGGCATGATCAATATCAAATAGGTCGATCATCACCGAATTCACTCGCTCGACCAGCCGAATATCCAGCTCTCGCATGAATCGGTTTACGGCGACCCAGAAGTCGTCTCGCATCATGACGAAACACTGCAAATGAGTACCGTTACACTGCCGCAGGGCTGTCGTGAGATCGTTTTCTCGACTGTTTGGATGGGCCTGCAGCCACTGCTCAAATTGGTCAATGACAAGCAGAAGTTTGTGTCCCTCTGGCAGCACCTCTCCGCGTCGCACAGTGGTTAAGGCGGCAGTCAAAGACGGCTGGTCACCGAGCAGTGGAAAGCGGCCCTTCAGTCGCTCCAAAAGAATGGTGTCGGGGCTGGCGGTCGCAGCGTCAACATAGATTGAAACAAGCGTTGGCAGCAGACCGGCCTTCACAATCGACGTCTTACCGCAACCGCTCGGCCCATACAAGCAGCCGACTGAAAACGCATCTTCGCTGCGACGGGCCTCGATGCGTTCCTTCATGACACGGATCATGTCGGGAACCCCAGCACGATTCCTCGGGCCGGGCACTAGCTGGAGGAAGAAGTCGCTGTCGGCCGCATCGAAAGAGCACAGGCCCTTGGGTAGAATGGCTACAAGACCATCGGCAGCAGAAACGTGCTCGACGGGCAACGTCAATGGTTAGAGAGGCGCACCAAACGCCGTGCGACGCACACTGTAGCCAGCTCCGTGCTTGTCACGAATGGTCTCTTGTGGACCGAACAAAAGTCGGATGTTTTCTGCAAGGGATGCAAACGTGGCCTCGTCGATGATGAGATCGTCACCCGCACAGGCGGCTTGGTGGCGGGAGCAGACATTGACCACATTGCCTATCGGCTTGCCCGCGTCCCATGCCGCATCCCCCGTGGCAATACCCGTACGAAATCGATGTTCGGCTACTGGATCAGTGACCTCTTGATTGTGAGCCGTTGTGACCGCATGCAGAGCTGCCGCGAGTCGATAGGCTCCATCGGGCGAATGAGCAAAACGGTGCCTGGCACCAAATCTAGGAAAGATAGGCAAGACTCCTACCCAAACCCCCCATATTCGGTGCCAGGCACCGTTTTCTGCCAGGAGTGTGATAAACTTTCGGCAGAGCCGCTGCGGTGGTTCTTTGACGAATTCCCTGTGACTTTTCAATACGTGGGAGACGCCACCAATGCCGTTTGCCTTTCTATTGTCTAGGCCGACCCCGCTGCCAAATTTTTCGTGGCGATTGATTGCGCGCAACTCGGGAATTATTGCAGTATCTCTGGCCATCCCATTTCTAGGGGTGGAAATGATGTGTGAACTGCCAGCGCAGTTACCAGCACCGCGAGGAGGCGGCCTTTTACCTGAGAGTGGTGCACCGATATCGGGCTCTCTCACTCGGGATGAACTGATCAAACGCTGGGACTTAAATAACGACGGCCGCATCGATGCCGCAGAGGCCGAAATGGCCCGTTCTAAAATGCGGCGGGAGCGACGCAACGCAATTCAGAACTCAGGCGTTGACCCCCTCACAGGCAAGGCCCGCACGCCAGCCAACTCAGGGTCAGTCGATCCGCTCACCGGCCGAACTCGCATCGATACCAACAACGCTTCCAACGCTCCCCTCACCAACAAGGATCCGTTGATTTTTCCCCCGGACATTCTGGCTGAGACGCCTGCTGGCGTTGCTCCGAAAGGGAGCCCACGCGGCCAAGCACCACTCACAGTGGCCCCACCGACTCAATCCCCAAAGGGCACACAGCAGCCAACAGCCCCGGGTGGAGAGAATCGCACATCGGTACCGATTCGTCCCGGGTTTCCGTCTCTGACCCCACGGCCAGCCGTGACAACCGGTGGGTTGCGGGCCGGTGCAGCCGGCGCTCGCCCGGGATATGGCGCGAGCGGGCCAAAAGCTCCTCTGAATGCTGGCAGGGTGCCAGGTGGCTTAGGTTTGCCTTCGGCCCGAGGCACGGCTCTCACCACACCTCCCCGGCAAACGCCAGCAATGCCTTCCAATCGCCGCTCGACTGCAGACAGCCCGCCGAGCGCATTTCCGTTCAATTTCCCACGTGGTTCGGTTGAAGACATCGACCTACCATAAGCGGAAATCTAAGAGCGAAACAGCCCCGCTGGAACGATCCCCCGTATCGCCGGATCAAATCTTTCCCATCATTCTTTGAAGGCCCGCCACTATAGGCTTATCCGTGCAGCCTGCTTTGACCAACCACTATCGAGCGATTTTGAAACTCCTGCTGTGGTTGGCTCTGGCTGTATCGCCACTGGCACAGGTATCGATCCTGTGCCGGGCTCTTGTTGCTGCACAACCCAAGCCCCTTGTGCTGGCAAGTGATTCCAACCGTGTTTTTATTTCAGGAGTCAGTGATACATTTGATGCGGTGCGCGCAGCGGTCGACAAAGCCAAGCAGACCAGCGGTCGCGACTACCGCGTGATTGTTGTGAGCGGTGGCGGTGGTGAAGAGAATGCCGCAACCGAGATCCTCAACACATTGGTCGATCGCTGGAACCAAGAGTCGGCGACTCAAGCACAGGTCGATGGCCAACCGTTAACTTTTGATCCGGCGGGCGATGTGACGATCGTGCTCGATGTGAAAGATAGACAGATTGCCATGCGGGCGCCATGGGGACTGGAAGTGTCGAGCGGCCTCAGCCCGGAGACCATTCAAAATGAGCTGATTGAAAAGATTTTTGTGCCTCGAGCGAAGAATGATCAGTATGACTTAGGTCTTGCCGATCTGGTTGATGCAATAGAAATATGGGTCAAGACAAAACAGGATCGAACGCAGGCGAGAGCTGAGGCATCGCGGGTTTTTCGCACCGTAACGTTACCCATTAGTCTGGCAGTCGCGACAGTCTTAGCTGGTCTTATCGCTTTTTTTCTACAGCGATCGCGGCACGATCGACGGATGCACGAAGCGCGTGAAAAACTCGCTGCATTTAAAAGCGAGGTTGTCTCGCTATCCGACCTGCTCGACAGCCAACAGGAACGCCATCGCATGCTGCCCCATACCGATCCCGATTTTCAAACTCCTATACAGGGTCTGACCCGCTCGTCGTATGACGGCGTGCAATCGGCCATCAGGCGTTACCGCGAAGCGTGGCTATCGCTTATGGATATCTGGGAAAAAGCCGAGGCACGCATCAACGATGAATGGTTCCTGGGGACGGCCGCAGCAGATGACGCCATTGCCTTGCTCAATTCGGCCGCAGCCCGCCCGCCACGAGAAGATGTGGCAGGGGAATGCTGCGCACCGCTGGACGCCCTTGAACAGGCACACGAAAAAGCCAGCCAGCTCTCCGAGGAGGTCGACCGACAACTTCACTTGACGCTGGAGCGTCTGGATAAGCTCACCAGCAAAGGCCGCCGGAGCACAGCGTTTCGAGCAGTTATGGCAGATATCTCGCGAGGGATTGAGATGGCTCGCCACGATCTCAAAAGCGATCCAATTGCCTCCCGGGGACGACTGGCAAGCACCGGCGATCTGTTGGCCTACACGTCCGGACAGATCGATACGATTGAGACCCTCGACGATCGTCGCGAAAAGGTACGCTTAGAGACGCTTGATGTGGAGCACAAAGTCGGCTTAAAGCGGGCCGCTGGTTGGCTCTTGACGGAGCCCGGAGCAAACCCCGACGAACTCCTAAAGGCTGCTGCCAAAGCTCATCAGATGGCTGCTCAAATCCTCGATGAGGGCGAAACAGCAGTCGCACAAGTCCATGTCGAAAGAGCAGAGCAACTCACCGCTGAAGCCGTGGCCTTGATGACAAGCATCGAGGCTGCTCAAGCGAAGGTGGCCGAACTTTTACCCGTACGCCTACTGCGCGCGGAAGCATTCACCGGCAAACGTGCCGAAGCGGTGCAAGCCCTTGAACAGATGCGAATCTCTTCTGCGGACTCCGCATGGACCGATGTGGCCGACAATCTTGGCAAGGCTGATGAAGGCATTGCCCGCGTCCGTGAACTTTTGCTTGGTACGCGGGCCGCCATCGAACCTGGGCGACAACACTTTTTGCGTGGGCTGGCCCTTGGGGAAGAGGCCGTGCGGCAGACCGACTGGGTGGAAGGTTGCTGGGCAGCAATGACCGCTCGTCAAGCAGAACTCAACAGGCTGCGCGGCTCGTTGCCAGAGCAACGCGATTGCATTCAAAAAAGAGTAGTGTCTTTAGAAGATCGGCTGAAACGGCAGCGCACCGACCGCGTGCGGGCCAATGAAGGCTGCCGGGAGGCAGGACGACTTCTTGAGGTTGCCAATCGAGGCTTAGGGCTCCAACGGCCCGATTGGCGGCAGGTGGCACAGGTGCTTACAGCCGCTGACTCTTCTGCAGCCCGGGCCGAGAATCTGGCCGGTGAAGATGAACGCCTCGCTCAGCAGGCACGTGAAAATGTAGAAGAAACAGACGCCCTGCTCCGCCGCGCCGCAGCCTGGTATGCCGAAGGCGTATCGGCTGATCTGCAAGGGGCCGTCGCTGCGCTCGAGAAAGCAAAGTCACTGCTGCAGCGACAGCAGTATGAGGATTCGATTAAGTCCTCGGGTGAGTGCTCTGGCCTTGCCCGCGAGGCCTATGCTGCTGCCAACGCTGAAGCCGAGCGTCGCAGACTCATGCGGCAACAAGAGATCCAGCAGCGACAATTACAGGAATCTTTTTCGCGCATGTCGCGGGGATTTGGCCCATGGGTAATCCAGTTGCCAGGGGGTTCGCTGAGTGGCCCGGACCCCTGGCGACCGATGCACTCACCATCCCGTTCATCTGGCTCAGCCATGCAGACCCCGTCGGCTCCGCGATCAGCGGCAGGCGGTTGGTCGAACAACACCGTTCAAGTGAATTGGTGACAATAGTGATTTAATGCAACTCGATTGGCTCGATATTGAGACTGCCAATCTTCACGTCGGGCGCCAGCGGAATGGCTGGAGGCTGCTCTCGAAGAAAATTTTCTTCGATCGAACTTCCCTGCCGAACAGTTATCTTTGCAACACTGACAAGCGTTTTAGGGGTGGCACCCTGAACGAGTGATGGTGGGTCATCGATGAACAACTGCTCCATCTGCTCCACTCGACTACGAACCACCATCGGCATCCGGCTGCGTTGTTCCGGTGTATCGATCGTGCCATTAAAAATGATCCTGCCCCCCGGCTTACGAACAGTGAGTCGCGTTTCGCTGCCTTGAATCAGCTTGAGTTGGTAGTCGGTGTCTTGCTGCACAAGCGTGTCGCCTGAAAGACGAATCACAGGACCCCTGATCGGCTTTGCTGTACCTGTCTTGGCCGGCTTAGGAGGGGAGGCTGGAGCAGTGGCAACCGGCGGCGGCTGATTGGGCAGGAGTTGACTCCATTGAACAAATTGAATGGCGTTTTGTCGGGCCACATCGCCTGCCACGGGGAGTGACTCGTGTAAAATAACCTGCGGAGCTACGCTGTGCGTGGCAGATTCGATCTGCCTTACGTGAATGAGTTGTCGTTCAATACTACGATTGACTCCGATTGCGACAATTGCACCGGCTGCACAGGCAGCTATAAAAAGCCCGATCGCTTGCGGGCTGTGCGCGAGTCGTCTGCATCGATGCATGTGCTTAGAAATATGTCGGGAATTGCTCATCACATTGAGCCTTTACCGCCTCAGACAGTGGCGGCCGTAAGTTCTTGTCGAAAAAGGTTTTGACGTTTTAGCCCGACTGATGCCAGATGTTTTTTGCATCTGAGACTGGGCCCCCGACTGCCTTACTCTGGGGGGAAAGCGCGGGCTAGCCAATCTTGCCGAGCCAGAGAATTTGGGCGGCTTTGGCGGGTCAACCTCGTCGACGTCAGTGGTCTAGCCGCTGATTTGATTCCCTATCGATCGAGCGTCGATCTTTCTGGAGTCTCCGTATTTTCTTGTGTGGTCCTTTCAAGAGGAAATTTTATGTCGCGCTGTTTCTCCTATCGAATCGTGCTGGCGAGCCTCTGCCTCGGGCTCGTCCTGCCTGCAACCGCACAACTCTTGGCTGCCGAACAGGCAAACGTCCAACGCGCGACCCAAAAGAAAATGGGGGCCACTAAGAAGCCCAACCAATCGGCAGCGGCCGTCATAGTCCCACCGGCACCCAAGAAACCGGTGTTGCTTCCCGGCACAGGCTCGCTTGTCAAAGGAGTGGGCGATGATTTCGAGGACGAGAAGTGGAGGTGGAATTACAACCACCCAAAAAGCTCCGAGGAGCAAGACAAACGCATGCGCAGCCCAATGGCAAAGAGTGTCAACGGCAAGTGGTTTGAGGGTCCAAAGCGCGGCACGCCCGATGTCGTCAAGCGGATTGCCCTGCCCGCTCCCGGCCTCGAAGGAAGTGAATACGGCCTCTTGATCGCGTCGCTCAATGCTGGCATTCCCGGTCGCACAACGTATCAGATGCAGCAGGACGACCTGATCTACAACATGCAGCGAGCGCTGCGGCGGAGCATGTCGGTGGCCGACAGTCCGAGCATTGTGGCGCGGGTCTACCTTCCCCCATTTGAACAGTGGGAAAATCGCACCGGACCGTCATTTGGATTTCGCGCTGGCTGCTACACACACGCCACGATCACCGGCGAAGATCATCCCGATAAAGGGGATTGGGGCCTGGAGGAATATTGGCCTGGGATGTTTATCTGTTTCGACAGCAGCCACGATGGCAAGTACAAGGCCGACAGTGCCTATCTCCGCATTCGCGGCGGCCGCAACGGCGGCGAGATTCGAGGCCCTAAGATGGTTCAACTCGGCTGGTGGACCCTTGGCCTCTCGTTTTCGCCTGATGGCATGGTGCATTATTTTGCCCGGCCCGGCGTTGAAGAACTGACGATGGAGGATCACATCACATCGCAGTTTCCCTACGGCTACAAGACGGAGCAGTTAAAGACATTTTTCTTCAATGTCTGCACTCAGGACGACGGCAAGACGTGGAGCACGCCATGGGTTATCGATGATCCGAAGGTCTACTTTATCAAACGACCGCAAATGGCCGCCACACCTGAGCCAGCAAAAAAGTAATCGTGTTAGTATACTCTTCGGAAAAGCATTCAATTCGCCAGTCGTGACTGCTGCTCCGGAAACATCATGTCTCAAGCTCGGCCCCGCACATCTTGTGAGGAACACGCCCTCGCGTCTCAAGTCAATGCTGGCGAGTCTCGAGGTGGTCTCAGGATCTGCTACCGCTTCTGCTCCTCTGCTTGGTTCTGGGGGAGGTCAAGCATGCTCGCGGCCTGCATGGCGGGCAGTTGCTCGATCATGATCTTTGCTGCCGCTGCCAACGCGGCCCCTCAAACTGAAAAAACCTCACAACTCGATACCGATACGGCAGCTTTTTTTGAGTCGCATGTGCGACCACTGTTGGTGGCCAAATGCCAGAGTTGCCACGGAGAGAAACTCGCTGAAGCCGGCCTGCGGCTCGACAGTCGGCGCTCGCTTTTAAGCGGCAGCGACTCGGGAATCGTCGTCGTGCCGGGGGATAAAAGTCGCAGTAGACTCTTGGCTGCCGTCCGGCGAATCGGCGAATTGAAGATGCCGCCCGACGAGACGCTTTCTCCAGATGAAATTTCAATCCTCGATGCGTGGGTGGCCGCGGGCGTCCCTTGGAGTGGCCCTGGAGGCGAGACAAGCCATGAATCTCCTCACCCGCCGTTCGTGGCTACCGCACCAACCGATGGGGCATCGCTCTGGGACAACACGCTGAAATCGCACTGGGCATTTCAGCCGACGCGGCGACACACTCCACCACCCCTACCCGCAACGTCGGCAATCAATTCAGGCGATAACCCTGCTCCGATTTCACTGATCGATCAATTTGTGATGTCCCCGCTGGCAGAAGTAGGACTGTCTCCTGCCGCGAAAGCCTCACCCCGTGAACTCTACCGTCGACTCTGGTTTGACCTAGCCGGTTTGCCGCCACCTGCCGATGGAGCCGATCTGTTTTGCCAAGCCATTGCCACCCAGCCCGAGCGGTCTCACGAACTCTTCTGCGAGGTGGCGGATCGGCTCCTTGAGTCTCCAGAGCATGCTGAGCACTGGGCACGTAAGTGGCTCGACTTAGCCCGCTATGCCGACACGATGGGCTACGCATTTGATAATCAAGATAGCCGCTATCCCTTTGCCTGGACCTATCGCGACTGGGTGGTTCACGCACTGGCCAAAAATCTGCCCTACGATCAGTTTGTTTTGTTTCAACTGGCTGCAGACCAGATAAAGCCACCACTGCCGCGTGAAGACTTGGCGGCATTAGGATTTCTGACGATTGGCCGGACATTTTTAGGCAATACGCACGACATCATCGACGATCGGATCGATCTTGTGACGCGAGGACTGATGGGGCTTACCGTCTCCTGCGCCCGCTGCCACAACCATAAATACGAACCTGTCAGCACTGCCGATTACTATGCTTTGCACGGCATCTTTGCCAGTTGTGAGATTCCCGAAGTCTTGCCCGTCATCGGCGAAGCAGCACCCGGAGGAGAGGCTGACGCTTTTCAAGCAAAGCTCCAATCGCTCTCTACGGCCGTGGCTGAGCACGAAGCCGCGGTGTATACCCGGGCAACCCGTCAGGCCATCGCTCACGCCGCCGACTACCTGTATGAGACGGCCCGGCCAGCGATACGCGCCGCAGACAAGCGACCGCCTCGACTGGCAGACGGTTACGAACTGGAACAACTGCTAATCGATCGGCTATCGCGGTTGCTCCAGAAGGATAAACAAGATGCCACTCTCGCAGCGAGTCATCCCATTTTGGGTGTCTGGCAGGCTGCCTGCAGTCAGCCCGATGAGGCGATTGCCGCATACCTATTGTCGCTCCTAGAGAAGTGGGATCAGCCAAGCGACAAATCATCAAGTGATTTTGGAAACGCAACCACGGTCAACGAGTTGGTCAAAACTGAAATTCGCTCGACGCAACCAAACTCGCTGCGATCACTGGCCGAAGCGTATGCAAGACTTGTCATGCGCGTGGCTCCTGTGGCTGCCGATGGCCCACCTGAAACAGCAGACGAATCACCAGATCTTAAAAGTCTACGGACGCTGTTTGGCATCGAGGGTACGCCGCTGGTTGTGCTGGCAAGCGAAGCCATGCGAGTGGCCACGCGAGACGAACAGACTGAGCGGCGGAAACGGCGACAGGCGATCACACAACACGAGGCCGAATCGCCAGGAGGTCCGATCCGCGCCATGCTGCTAAGCGATGCAAAATTGATGGATAGCCCCGTACTGATCCGTGGCAATCCTGCAACACCGGGGAAGGTCGTTGAGCGACGATTGCCACAACTGCTCGGAGGCGCAGCAACCGCTCGCGATTCCAGCGGCAGGCTCGATCTAGCCCACGCCATTGTCTCGCCGGATAATCCCTTGACGGCCCGGGTCATTGTCAACTGGGTTTGGCTTCACCACATGGGTCAAGGTTTGGTTGAAACACCGGGGGATATGGGAGTGCGCGGCGCTCCACCCAGCCACAAGGAGCTCCTTGATGATCTTGCCAGGCGGTTTGTTGACGATGGTAAGTGGAGTCTTCGCTGGCTGCACCGCGAAATCCTGACCAGCCGCACCTGGCAACAGTCAAGCGAGATCAAGGCCGATCTGTTTCCTCGCGACCCACACAACCGCCTCTTGGCGAGGGCCAATCGCCGTCGTCTTGACTGGGAGGCCTGGCGAGACAGTTTGCTCGTTGCTGCCGGCACCCTCGATGTCGGCTGGGATGGCTTTTTGCCTGCTGGTGTCTCGCCACCCGGCATGGCTGGGCGAGGCGGCCGGAGCGTCGACCCACTGGCCCCGACAAACATGCACGTGCGTTCGCTCTACGGTCGTCTGGATCGACAGGATGTTCCCGGGATTCTCCGCGTCTTTGATACTGCCAGCCCCGACACAGCCGTGCATCAGCGACCCCAGACGAGCGTGCCGCAGCAATCACTTGTGGTGCTCAATGCACCGCTGGTCGTAGAGGCTGCGCGATTGTTGGCCGCTCGAGTCGACAAAGAGATTGGCGATTCTTCCTGCGACACTGTGCGCATCGACGCCATCTGGCGAGCGGCTCTGTCGCGTAACCCTGCTCCGGATGAACAGCTGGCCGCTTACGATTGGTTGGCCACAGAGGCCCAGATCGAGCAGGCCGAAAACAGATTCAAAACACCTGCCGGGACACAGCAGGCGGCCGACGTTGGTCGCTGGGAACGACTCGCGCATGCACTTCTGGCAACAGCGGAGTTTCACTATGTCGACTAGTAAAAACTGCCGTACGAGCGTGGCGGAGCTGATCTAGAGGAGACGTACGCATCCATTCAGCACCTATCCACCAGCCGAACCAGCCGACAAGCGTCGCGAGCACGACCTCTCGCCGCGAGGCACTTTTACGCACTGGCATGGGCGTCGCATGGCTGGGGGCGGCCAGTTTGCTGCAAGCCGATGCAGCGGCCACGGAAGCGACCGGCTCTTTGCGTTCAATGGCCGCAAGACCGCCGCACTTCGCACCTCGCGCCCGCGCCGTGATTCATTTATTTGCCAACGGAGGCCCCAGCCATCTGGATACATTTGATCGCAAGATCGCTCTGGAAACATATGCAGGCCGGGAGGTGCCGGGCGTGCTGCCGACAGAGCGCCGCACAGGCACAGCGCTTCCTTCTCCGTTTCATTTTGCCAAACATGGCCAAAGCGGTCTTGAGATCAGTGATCTCTTTCCGTCACTGGCAAAGCACGCCGATCGGTTGCTTGTCGTGCGTTCCATGCACGCCGATGTGCCCAATCACGAGCCTTCGCTGATGCTGATGAACTGCGGCGATGCAAGGCTCGTGCGGCCATCGGCCGGCGCGTGGGTGACCTACGGACTCGGCACTGAAAATCAAAATCTGCCCGGCTTCGTGGCTCTCTGCCCGGGTGGCTATCCGATCAAAGGCACTGAAAACTGGCGGAGCGCATTTCTGCCTGGCGCGTATCAAGGCACCTATGTCGACACACGCAAGAAAACCGTGGCAGAACTTGTCGAGTATGTGCGGCATCCGTTTCTTGATCGGGCGACTCAGCGACGGCAGTTCGATTTGACCGCCACGCTCGACCGCCGCCATGGACAGACCAGGCCACACGATCCACAGCTCGAAGCGCGGCTCGCTTCGATGGAATTGGCCTGGCGGATGCAGTCGGAGGCGACAGACGCGTTTGATGTGACGCTTGAATCAGCCCACGTGCGGGCCCGCTATGGCGACGACGTGCAGGGGCGGCAGATGCTGATCGCACGCAGACTCGTTGAACGAGGCGTGCGGTATGTGCAGGTCTGGCACGGTGAAGGACAGCCGTGGGATAGCCATGACGAGATTGAAAAAAACCATCGCCGACTGGCGGGCGAGTGCGATCGGGCAATCGGTGCGTTGCTCGAAGATCTTGTGCAACTGGGAATGCTCGACAGCACACTGGTGCTCTGGGGTGGAGAATTTGGCCGGACGCCGACGGTTGAACTGCCGTCGCCGGGAACGGGTGTCAAGGTACCTTCCGGCCGCGACCATAACCACCACGGCTTTACCGTCTGGATGGCCGGTGGCGGCGTGAAGGGTGGAACGGTCTACGGTGCCACCGATGACCTCGGCTTTAAGGCCGTAGAGAAGCCCGTGCACGTCCACGACCTACAAGCCACAATGCTCCACCTGCTTGGTCTGGACCACACAAAACTCACCTACCGTCATAGCGGCCGCGACTTCCGCCTGACGGATGTGCACGGCACCGTCCTCACCGAGTGGATGGCGTGAGAAACGCCTCGAGGTCGACTTTTAATTGTTTGATATCTGGAAGATTCAGATACATCATGTGTCCCGACTGATACTCGGCAAAGGAAATATTTTTCCGCACCTCTGAATCGAGCAGCAGGTGGTTGACGCTATGCCGCATGGAATCAGCTGGCACGGCTAGGTCGCACAGTCCCGCCTGCACCAAAACACGCATATGGGGATTTTGTGCCATTGCCTCGGCTAATTCCTGCGACGTGCTGGCGAACCGATTTTGTTCAAAGCTCCAAGGGCCAACTCCCGCCAGAACCTTGTAGGGCATATCGCTTTCAAAGCCCAGTTCCTCACGGACATAGGCATTCATCGTGCTGGCAAGTGGGCCCATGGCCGCCGAAAAGGACGGATCGAAGGCGGGCTCCACTGCCGAGGGATCGCCATCGCGGCCCGTGATTCGCCCATCGAATCGACCGCAGATCAAATTTTCTTTTCTCAGCAACTGCTTACGAAAGATTTCAGGCTTGATCCGCAGATCGTGATCAAGGATGAGTTTTTCTGGAAGACCTGTCAGGCGGGCCAACGTGACTGCCACGGCCGTTCGTCGCTCTGCCGGCAGAGAGGTTCCTGCGTAGAGCGCGGTGGCGTAATCGCCAGCGGCAAACGCTCGCGACTCAGCCATCGCCTTGGGAAGATTCTCTTGGAGATCGGTCGGGAGCTTTTTATGAAAATGAGCAACCGCCGTTAGGCTGGGCAAAAATATGCCATAGGGAAGATCATTGCAGGGGCCGTTTAGGATCGTATCGAAATCGACTAGCCCCGACATGAGCACCAGCCCATTTAAAAACATTCCATGGGCATCCTGCAATTCGCGAGCAAGCCCCGCCACACGAAAGACACCGTAGCTTTCGCCGCAGAGATATTTTGGGGATCTCCAACGCTTGTGACGCGTTGTGTAGAGGCGGATGAATTCTCCTATCGCAGCAATGTCGGGCTTTTCTCCAAAAAACTGTTCCGGCTTTTCATCTTTGGCAGCGCGGCTGTAGCCGGTCGCCACAGGATCGATGAAGACCAGATCTGCGGCCACGAGGGTGGTGTATTGGTTGTCGACGAGTGTATAAGGGGGTGGCGGCAGCGTGCCGTCCTCGTTGACCAAAGCGCGGCGAGGTCCCAGACCGCCCAGATGCAGCCAGACTGCGGATGCGCCGGGCCCACCGTTCAAACAAAAAAGCAGGGGTCGCGTGGCAGTGTTGCCTGTGTTGTTAAGTGTGTAGGCGACAAAAAATATTGATGCCTTGGGAGATCCGTCATCTTTTAGTAGTGGCAGCATGCCGGCCTCGGTACGGTAAGAGATTTGCTTACCGTCGATCACGATCGATTGTTCGCTGGACACCGGCTTGTCAAAGGCATCTGGTATACGACTGGCAGACTTTTCTGCCTTGGGCGTTTCCACCTGCTTGGTCGGGCTGTTTTCCGCCGTTGCATCGTTGGCATGCGAAACATCGTCGGCGACGGCCTGCGAAAAACCGCCTACGATTTCACTCCCTATAAGTCCGAGGCCAGCCAGTACAATCACGATTGGGGTGAACGCATTCATGGGAACAGAGCATCCTATTTTTTTGTACGCTTGGCGGCAACTTCCTCTTAGGATAGTTCGTCTGAAAGCCGCCGCTAGACCGGCCAGAATTTTAAGACGTACCGGCTTCAAACCAGAGCCCTTTCTTCACGCCATTGTGTAAAAGGTGCCCCGATTGTCAGCGATGCATGCTTTTTACAGTCCGCACAGAGCGGCGAAACATTACCGAAAAATGACCGCAAGCGTCAACGAGGGAAGTCTGGCTTGAGCAGGGGAATATCCTGAGGGCGAGCTGTGCGGACAAAATCACAGGCTGGCGGCATGACATCAACAAGCTCGTCATTACTGTGTCGCATAGAAATCCCATCCGCACCGATCCGCACGATGGAGCAGAGGCTGTGGCCGACGTCAATCGAAGTCTGGGAGACCGTTTCTTGAAGCGTCCCTGATCCAATCGACACAGCGACTGTCCAGCGATCCCCTTGCCGCGACCAGACGCCCTCGGCAAACTGTCCGTCAGACGTAAAAATCCACGAACGAATCTGCCTTCGCTGCGAATCCCAGCCGATGATTTCGGTGATCTCCCGCGAGACGCCGCACCCAGGCACCAGCAAGTCCGGAATAGCAGGGCCGGCAGAGTCCTCGGGCTCAGATTGGTTGGTCTGTTCCGAGATGGCAGCGTGCTCACTGGGCAGATCATCAAACGTGACTGCGTGGCTGCGGATGATAAATGCTTTTCCCGTGCTCCAAAAGCAGTGCGTACTTGCCGTCACGCCCTCGCCGATGTCTTCCCATGAGCCCACAAGCCAACCCAGTTCATCGAGCGGGCGATGTTGGCTGTTGAGGGGAAGCGGCTGAGCGGATTCACGAACACTCTCCAGCATCCAGCAGCCGTCTTGCTTGACAACGACAGCAGAAAAGCGACTGCTCGATGGTGGCTCGTTCGTGAATGTGATCAGCGTTACACCGTCAACCACGGCAACGTCTTGTCGCAGCGGGCGAATCGAGTCAATCTCAATGTCAATGGTCGCTTCGGCGTCTTCCGCAAAGAGCGCTGAAAATACCTGCTCAACAGCGTCGCGGCCAGCAGTGGTTGCACCTGAGTCAAGATCAACATTTTCACCGGTACTGCTCCAGTGGGCAGCCAGCGCCAGCGAATCGTGTCGATTGAAAGCCTGCAAATAGCCCAGCATCATTTCGCGAATCTCCGTTGCAGCCGGTTGCGTCTTGATGCGTTGCAGCAGTTCGCCAGGGGGTTGTTCCGGCGACCCTCCGGCAAGAAGTGATCCCGGCTGCATGTCGGCAGATTGCATGGTCACCGGTTCGGTACCCGGAGCGGCCGCACCAACAAAGTCTGGGAGACGAAACGGCTTGGGCCGCGAAATTACTTCTGGCACTGGACGAATCGTGCGATGAATCGGATCAGCTGACGCTGTCACGCGAGCCGGCAACTCAGATTCGAT
>Ga0194055_10000264_pt1 | contig 41242 bp, 42 predicted proteins | sample SepL449m_MetaG_FD_155482 | JGI IMG/M metagenome (GOLD analysis project Ga0194055, IMG submission 155482) | Anoxic zone freshwater microbial communities from boreal shield lake in IISD Experimental Lakes Area, Ontario, Canada - Sep2016-L442-9m | ecosystem: Environmental > Aquatic > Freshwater >... | reverse complement strand
CCTCTAAAGAAGAGTCAGATCGACGCGCGGCTGAAATAGATCGCTTATTTGCAGCATCCAAAGAAGAAGCAGAACGTCGCAAAGCTGAAGATGAGCGACGCAAAGCCGAAGCAGATCGCCGGGCAGCCGAAGCAGATCGCACTATGGAAGAGCTCAAGCGTGGTATTGCCAAGCTTGAGAAAACCGTAGAAAGAACAAGCAAAGCAGTAGATAGCCTGACTACTAGATGGGGTCGCTTTGTTGAAGAATTAGTAGAGCCTGCTGTTATCAAACTATTCCAAGCAAAAGGCATTGATGTCAAAGAAGTATACCCTAGAGCCAGATCCAAAAGAGAGCGTATTGCTATGGAAATTGATATCCTGGCAGTTGATGAAACTGAACTGGTTTTAGTTGAATGCAAATCCAGATTATCAAAAGATGATGTAGATGAATTCCTAGAAAAATTACCTCAATTTAAATTAGCATTTTCCCATTATAAAAACTATCAAGTATATGGGGCAGTTGCTGGTATTGAAATAAACGAAGGAATAGATCGCTACGCTTATAAAAAAGGGTTATTCGTAATTAAACCAAGCGGAGATACTGTGGCTATTATTAATGACGAAAGTTTTAAACCTAGCAGTTGGTAAAGATTTAAAGTCCCTCGCCCCTTATGGGATCCGGGACTTTAGCTAGAGGGGAATTAAGCTCTCTTTTTCTTAAGCTTTCTCAGGCCTAGAAAGAGGGGAATGCCCAAGATAAAACCCTGCTCAGGGGAAAATTCAAAAGGTACTGGAGTAGAAACCGCTGGAGTTAAGGTAGAAGAGGTAATTGATGGATCAGTACCATCGTAGGAAGTGAGAGAGTTCCCAACTGCACCGTAACCAGAACCATTATAATTAATATCTACTGATCCACCATCGGTGTTAACCCATGCAATTCCACCATTATCACTAAATAATGTTGATGAATTGGTACCATCCCATTGGAGAGTATTAGTAGCGCCAGCGTAACTACTAATACGAGCAATAGTTTGTCCTGTTGCATTAATATTCGAAGTTCCGGTGATAGCAGTGATGTTATAGGTTGTCCCGGCTTGGTAAGAAGTACCATCTGTAGTAAAGGTACCTGAAGAAGTTTGACCTTGACTATCAAGTACAGACCAATTCCAACTCAGAGCATGCGCGCTTTGATTTGCCAAAGAAAGAGAGCCAATTGTTAAGCCGGCAATAAACAGAGAACGTTTAAGCATAAAATTCCTCCTGATGCTACTAAAAAAAGATTATGGCCAAGATTTCGCTATAATCTTGGCCAAAAAGCAACATGTTGTTATACATAGTACATATGCATTTAGCAAATTCTCGCACCTCTTCCAATAGTATTGAAATATTGCTTATAATTGAAAATATCTGAGCTAATCTAAATCAATGAGTAAACCAGTAACCATTGAAGATATTTATGAACTATTTAGAGCCTCTCAAGCCGAAGCAGATCGCCGGGCAGCCGAAGCAGATCGCACTATGGAAGAGCTCAAGCAGGGTATAGCCAAGCTTGAGAAAACCGTAGATAGAACAAGCAAAGCAGTAGATAGCCTCACTACCAGATGGGGTCGCTTTGTTGAAGAATTAGTAGAGCCTGCTGTTATCAAACTATTCCAAGCAAAAGGCATTGATGTCAAAGAAGTTTACCCTAGAGCCAGATCCAAAAGAGATGCTGTTTCTATGGAAATTGATATCCTGGCAGTTGATGAAACTGAACTGGTTTTAGTTGAATGCAAATCCAGATTATCAAAAGATGATGTAGATGAATTTTTAGAAAAATTACCTCAATTTAAATTAGCATTTTCCCATTATAAAAACTATCAAGTATATGGGGCAGTTGCTGGTATTGAAATAAACGAAGGTATAGATCGCTACGCCTATAAAAAAGGATTATTCGTGATTAAACCTAGCGGGGATACTGTAGCTATTATTAATGACGAAAGTTTTAAACCTAGCAGTTGGTAGAGATTCAAATTACATTGCCAGTCGTATTGGAAAATTTAAAATAAAAACATAGAGTATGGGATGGAGCAGAAAGGGCAAAACTGCATTAGTCTATATCTTTTTTTACCAAAACTATATCTTCATCTTTTAAAAAAGTAAAACCTAATTTTTGGCACAGTGTTTGCATCGCTAAATTATTCTGTAATATTTCACCACTAATAGATTTTAGTCCTTCTGCTTTGGCTATTAAAAGAAGATTAGAGAGCATTTTGCGGCCTATTCCTTTACCTTGATACTGATCACTGACTAAAAGAGCAAATTTTCCTTCTGGTTTGCTCAAATTGGCAATAGCCCAAATCTCACCTTGATTGGAGAGAGCTACTAAAGAAATCTCACGATCATAGTCAATAAAACAAATGCGCGCTAATCTCTGATGAGATATCATTTTTTGCCGTTTGATCAAGTGAAAATAGCGAAAATAAAAACTTTCACTAGAGATATTTTGGTAAAACCTGATCACAGATGGTTCATCTTCTGGTTTGATTGGCCTGAGGATAATCTCAGTGCCATCAGCTAATTGCCAAGATTCTATGTATTGATCCAGATAAGCTCTGATAGATAGTGGCGCTCTATCTTCACATAAAACTATACGAGCATCTAGAACCAAAAATTCACTATCTAACGCCAATAGAGGATTGATATCAATTTCGGCTATAGCAGATTGTTCTACAACTAATTGACTAAAGCGCACTAACAATAGTTCTAGTTGATTGAGATCTATTTTTTGCAAAGCTCTAGATATCTTTGTTTTTTCAATCATTCTTCTAGCAAGCGTGCTATTTAGTGGTGGTAATCCCAGAGCTGTATCTTGGAGAATTTCTACCATAGTTCCCCCACTACCAAAGAGCAAAACTGGTCCAAACTGACTATCAATACTACTACCTAAAATCAGTTCAAAGCCTCTTTGAAGTTGCATTGGCTCTATGCTCACTCCTTGAAAATCTGCACTATCTACTGCCTGTTCAATATCCCTATAGGCCTTAATTACTTGTTCAGCATTACTCAAATTGAGCTTTACTCCACCAACAGAGCTCTTGTGAGAAATAGTATGAGAATTGAGCTTGAGAACTACTGGATAACCCATAGCTTGAGCAATCTCTACTGCCCGATTGGGACTATCAGCCAGCTCAGTTGAAATTACAGCAAAACCATAGGCTTTTAAAATCTCCTTAGATTCCCATTCGGTTAGTAAAGTTCTACCAGCAGATTGGACCAAGCTGATAATTTGCCAGATTGCTTTATGGTCTATTTGCTTAAAATTCCCCGCAGTGGGAGTCTCATAGAGAAGATCTAAATTGGCGCTATATTGCCACATCAGGTTAAACAAGCGCGCTGCAATATCAGGATAGGGCGCAGTATAGATATTAGCCCTATTGAGAATATCCTCACCACTAGCAATAGCCTTTCCACCCATCCAGCAGCACAACAATGGTTTTGCTGGGAAATTTTTAGTAAGTTGGACTATCTCTTGGGCGCAGCGGGTAGGATCGCTCATATCTTGGGGAGTGAGAATCACCAAAATCCCATCAGTATTAGGATCTTGGGCGATAATTGCTATCACTTGACAGTAGCGCTCGGCCGTAGCATCTCCCAGAATATCAATCGGATTAGCTTTACTCCAATATGCTGGCAGAACTTGATTTAACCTTTCTAAAGAGTTGGGACTAAGCAAAGAGAGCTCACCGCCACCTGCAATCAGCGCGTCAGTAGCCAGCACACCAGGACCTCCAGCATTGGTGATGATGCTCAACCTGCGGCCAGAAGGTTTAGGCTGCTTAGCCAGCAGTTCGGCCATATTGAATAGCTCTTCGATAGAATCCACCCTCAAAACACCGCAGCGAGCAAAGGCGGCATCTAAAACCTGATCACTACCACTGAGGCTACCTGTGTGAGAAGCAGCAGCTAAAGCTGCAGCCTGGGTGCGGCCTGCCTTGATCACTATGATGGGTTTAGTTAAAGCCACCTCTCTAGCAGCCGAAAGAAAAGAGCGCGCATCAACAATAGATTCCATATAGATGATAATGCTGCCAGTTTGAGGATCATCGCCTAAATAGTAAATTAAATCAGCCCAGCCTATATCGAGCATTGAGCCTAAAGAGACAAACGCGCTAAATCCCCAATTTTGCGTAAAGCTCCAATCTAAAATCGCACTACAAAGAGCGCCGCTTTGACTCAAAAAAGCCACCTTGCCCGTTTTGGCCATACCGCTAGCAAAGGTTGCATTGAAATTTGTAGCTGGACTCATAATCCCCAGACAATTAGGGCCTATAATCCTCATTTGGGCTGTGCGGGCAACTTGCAATATTTGCTCTTCTAGAGCAAAGCCAGATTTTCCAGTTTCTTTAAAACCAGCAGAGACAATTAAAACCCCTTTGACCCCGGAGTCTGCGCATTGTCTTACTATATCTAGAACAGTATGAGCCGGGGTAGCAATCACCGCTAGTTCGATTTTTTCTGCAATCTCTTGGATATTTTTATAGCTTTTAATTCCCAACACATTTTGATGTTTTGGATTGACTGGGTAGACAGTCCCCCCAAAAGGATGAGAGATAAAGTTCCAAAGTAAAGTTCGCCCAAGCGAACCAGGACGATCACTAGCGCCAATAAGTGCTACGGTTTTGGGAGCAAAAAATACATCTAAAGAATTCATAAACTAACAGATTCTGGGCATTTGTTCACCACTAAGTAGAGCCAGGATGCGTGATTGCCCAAAGTCATTTTCTAAAGTTACCAAAGCTCTTGCTTTAGAGCTGACCTGGCCAATACAACTAGCATATCCTCCTAGAGAGCGCAAAATCTCTATAGTTTTGTCAACATCTTGCTCTTTGACAAAGGCTACAAATCTACCTTCATTGGCTACATAGAGTGGATCTAAACCAAGGAGTTCACAAGCGCCTCTAACTTCTTGGGAAACTGGAATGTGGTCTTCTTTCAAATTTATTTGAATATTAGCAGATTGGGCAATTTCATTAAGAGCGCTAGCTAGTCCGCCGCGGGTGAGATCTCTCATAGCGTGAATCTCGATGCCATTTTGCAGCAAAGTTTGTACTATCTTATTCAAAGGAGCAAGATCGCTAGAAATTTGCGGCTCAAAATTGAGATCTTCTCTGGCAGAGAGTACAGCTAAGCCATGGCGACCTAGATCCCCATTGAGAATAATCCTATCGCCAACTTCTATCATAGATGGGGCAATAATAGCTTGGCTTGCTAGGTAGCCAATACCAGTAGTATTGATGAAAATGCCATGGCCCCTGCCACGATCAACAACTTTTGTATCACCAGTGACGATCTTTACTCCAGCTGTTAAAGCAGATTGTTGCATAGAATGAACAATTCTTTGCAGTATATTGATCTCCAATCCTTCTTCTAAGATAAAAGCTACGCTTAGATAAAGTGGTTGGGCCCCCATCATAGCTAGATCATTGACTGTGCCATAGACCGCAAGAGATCCAATATCCCCTCCGGCAAAAAAGAGAGGATCTACTACATAACAATCGGTGGTAAAGGCTATATTCTCTCTTCCTATTGTCAATAGGGCGGCATCTTGCTGAGCATTTTGACCCATAGCAAAGCAGCTAGCAAATAAATTCTGGATCAAATGCTGCATGAGCCTACCACCGCCACCATGAGCTAGTAAGATCTTTTCATTACTGTTCATAGCTTATATTTTAATGGAGGTTAGCGGACTCGAACCGCTGACATCCTGCTTGCAAAGCAGGCGCTCTACCAACTGAGCTAAACCCCCTTGAATGTCCTAGCTTTGCTATTATACACATAGATAACTAAGATAATCAAGTTTTTTCTTTGGCATGTCTGAAATTCTCATAGCAAGCTTTTATAAATTTGCACACCTCGATGATTTAGTAAAGTTACAGGAATCTCTGCTTGCTTGCTGTAAGAGAGAGGCTATCTTTGGCACTATATTGCTAGCACCAGAAGGAATTAATGGAACTATTGCTGGTTTATCTGGCAATATGGAAAGAGTTTTTGAGTTTTTACGAGCTGAATCTGGCTTAAGTGATCTGCAATATAAGAGCTCATGGAACTCCAAAATGCCTTTTAAAAAATTGAAAGTAAGGATCAAAAGCGAAATAGTCACTTTCGGACTAGAAAAAGCAGATCCTTTAGAGCAAGTTGGGACCTATGTCAGTGCCAAGGACTGGAATAATCTGATTAAAGATCCTCAAGTGGTGCTCATTGATACGCGCAATCACTATGAAGTAGAGATAGGTACTTTTCAAGGAGCCCTTGATCCTCATACAGAATCTTTTGGTGAATTTGCTGAATATGTACGCCAAAACCTGGATCCGCAAAAACATAAGAAAATTGCCATGTTCTGCACTGGTGGGATTCGCTGTGAAAAAGCCACCTCATTTATGCTCAAAGAGGGATTTGAGCAGGTATATCATCTCCAAGGAGGAATATTGGAGTATTTGCGGCAAGTTAAAGCCCAAGAAAGCCTTTGGCAAGGAGAATGTTTCGTCTTTGATGATAGAGTTGCTCTGAAAATAGGCTTAGAACAAGGAACTACCAAGATGTGCTTTGGCTGCGGTCTTCCTATTGCCTCCATAGAGCAGGATTGTCCAAACTGCCGCTCAAAGCTTCAAAGCGATAGTCAGCCCATCGGAAATAGCGATGCTACTTAGAAACACTCGATTATCCTGATGTAGTTTTTCATTAAAAAGACGAATAGCCCTAGTTCGGGTATCTTGAATATTTTGATCGATTACTTGGCCGCTCCAGAGAATATTATCAATTAAGATCAAACCACCAGTTCTTACTAACTCAAGACATTTTTGATAGTAGTTATAGTAATTAGCCTTGTCAGCGTCTATAAAAGCAAAATCAAAAGAGCCAGATTCTCCTTGGGCAATTAAATAATCTAAGCTCTCTAGAGCTGGAGCAATGCGCAGATCGATCTTGTGATCTACCCCTGCTTGCTGCCAGTAACGCTTGGCAATTGCTGTAAATTCTGGGCTGACATCCAAGGCAATCAATTTTCCCTCATCTGGTAGGGCTAAAGCTGCCACTAAGCTGCTATAACCAGTAAAAACTCCAATTTCCAGGATTTTTTTTGCGCCGATAAGTTTCAATAACAATGCCATAAATTGACCCTGTTCTGGCGCTATCTGCATTTCAGCTAGCGGGTGAGCGGCCGTCTCTTGCCTCAATCTGGTAAGTAAATCATTTTCTTTTAAGGTAATTGAAAGCAGATATTCGTAAAGCTCATCATCTAATTTGAGAAATTTATGGGACATAATTTTCAGCATCAAGGTTATTTCAATTTTAAAGCGGTGTTGGTAGAGTTCCCTTTTGCCAATACAAAAAACATGTTAAAATTTATTTAAATACTTTTGGTAAATTTAACCATAATTCACGGGAGTCGTACATCTAGGTGTTGAGAGCGATCTTAGAAAAAGAAGTACCCAATTATAGAACCCAAGATCTTGTTAAAGCCATTCAAGATCTCAAAAAAGAATTAAATGCAGTGATTTTGGCGCATTACTATCAAGATCCAGATATACAAGAAGTTGCAGATTATTTGGGTGATTCTTTGGGTCTATCGCAGCAAGCACAAGCCACTACAGCAGATGTCATAGTCTTTGCGGGGGTTCATTTTATGGCAGAAACCGCCAAAATTCTCAATCCCAGCAAATTGGTTCTTCTGCCGGATTTAGAAGCTGGTTGCTCACTGGCCCAGGGCTGCCCTAGCGATGAATTTGCCAAATTCAAAGCTACCTACAGTGATCATCTAGTGATTTCCTATATCAACTGCAGCGCAGAAATTAAAGCGATGAGCGATATAATCTGCACTAGCTCTAATGCCGTCAAAATAGTGCAACAAATACCTAAAGAGCAGCCCATAATCTTTGCTCCAGATCGCAATCTGGGCCGTTATGTGATGAAAATGACCGGCAGGCAGTTAAGACTATGGGATGGCAGCTGCATAGTACATGAAACCTTTTCTGAGCGCAAGCTGATCGAATTGAAATTAGAATATCCTCAAGCCGAGGTGATTGCTCATCCTGAATGTGAAGAAGTGATTTTAAAATATGCTAGTTTTATAGGCTCAACGAGCGCACTTTTAAAATATACCCAACAGAGCACAAGTCAAGCTTTCATTGTTGCTACAGAATCAGGAATTCTCCACCAAATGCAGAAATTATCTCCAGATAAGCAGTTTATTGCCTCACCGCCAATGGATGATAATTGTGCCTGCAATGAATGCCCCTATATGAGGCTAAACACTCTAGAGAAGATCTATTTAGCCATGAAAAACAAACAGCCTGAACTAAAGCTGCCAGAAAATATTCGAAAATTGGCCTATAAACCCATAGAAAGAATGCTCTCTATGTCCTAAATGCCAATTACATACTTTCGCCATTGGTGCTCCAAATCGCTTTTAGTATGTTTCACAAGTTCAAAATAAAGACTACTATGCGGCTTGCGTGGCTGGCTGAGCATGGTCATTCCAGCTTCCCTAGGGGTGCGATTTCCCTTGTTAACATTACAGCGCACGCATGCTGCTATTAAATTTTCCCAAGAATCTGCCCCGCCGCGCGATTTAGGCACAACATGATCTAGAGTCAGATCATCTCCTCTGTGACTGCAATATTGACAGGTATGGCGATCTCTTTCTAGGACATTGCGCCGAGTCAAGGGAATTTCTTTATAGGGAACCTGAACATAATGGCGCAGCCTGATTACAGTAGGTAAAGGAAAACCTGCATAGAGTAGTTGACCATTGTGCTCAAGCTGTTCAGCTTTACCCTTGAGCAGTAATACTACCGCTCTACGCCAACTTGTAATATTGAGAGGTTCATAGGAAGCATTGAGAACTAGAACCTTAGCCATAGAGAGCGCTAATCTGGATCATTTTAATCAAGATGGTAACATATCTAAACCAACTTGAATTTAATCACCAATGGTATATTGATTAAATATTTTAAGATTGGCAGTGATTTTTCATAATGACTTCACCACAAACCGATATCAAGACTTTAGCTCGTTGGATGGCAGCAGATTTCAGCAATCAAGCCCAAGCTTTTGAAAATCCCCCCTTTTTTGCTCATATCAGAGTCTGTATGAGACCTTTATCAGACTCTATTTTTTCAGGAGTCAACCTCTTTCTAGAGCAAGCTTATGATTTTATGCTAACTGAGCCCTATCGCCTCAGAGTTTTGAAACTTTTAGTGGTTGAAGATTCTATAGAGATCGAAAACTATAAAGTCAAAGATGAAAAAAGTTTTTACGGGGCTTCACGCAATCTGGATTTACTCAGAGCCCTAAGCCCAGATCATCTTGAAAAAATGAACGGCTGCGACATGGATGTTAAATGGACTGGCTATAGCTACCAAGGGTCCATTAAACCTGGTAGAAACTGTATGGTAACCCGAAAGGACAAGTTGACCTATCTAGATAGTACCTTTGAAGTTACTTCAGAACACTTTTCCAGTCTGGATCGAGGTAGAGATCCAGAGACTGATGAAATGGTCTGGGGTTCAGCAGCAGGAGCATTTTTCTTTTTACCACGCGCTAGATATGACCAGGAAGTTGAGTAATTTGTAGGGTTCTTGCTGTAATTTTAGATCGGTAATCTAGCAAGCTAAATTCTAGACATACTTAATTAAGAGAGTGATAATTAGAATATAGTTTGGAGAGAAAAAGAGATTATGTTTAACGTGTTCAGACCACTCAATGTTTTCTATAATTGGTATCGCAACGCTTTACGTCATCCTAAAAGCCGCTGGTGGGTTCTTGGTGCTACTGTTTTGTGGTTAGTAAACCCTCTCAATGCTATTCCAATTGTTGGAGAAATTGATGATGCTATTGTCTTGGGAATAGTGGTTACTGAGGTATCTCAAATAGTTTTGGAAAACATCAAAAACAAAAAATCCATTCAAGAAAATTCCATCGTTTAGTTAGAATTTCAAAAAACTTAAAAAGCTTCTTAATTAATTTCGTTAAGAAGCTTTTTTATATTTGATATTTATTGAATTTTAGTAAGCGCCATTGTTATGGGGTAGAATGACAACGCCAACTGTTTTTAAGATAATCCAAATATCTGTAAACCAGTTGTAAGAATTGGCATAATACACATCTATCTTAACTCTTTTAGGATAGGGAATGTCGTTACGTCCTGATACCTGCCAAAGTCCGGTAATACCCGGTCTGACAGTCAGAACCCTATCTATACTGGCACCATATCTTTCTAGCTCATCAGGTACTAATGGTCTTGGCCCCACTACACTCATATCACCCATCAGAACATTCCAAAACTGGGGAAACTCATCCAAACTGGTTAGACGGAGAAACTTACCAACTTTAGTTATTCTAGGATCCTGGCGCAGTTTCGCATTACTCTCAAACTCTTGGCGAAGTTGAGGACTATTAGCCATCAAAGTATCCAAGATTTGATCTGCGTTGATTACCATAGTTCTAAACTTGATGCAGTTAAAGCGCTTAAAATCCTTGCCTACCCTTTCTTGGACATAGAATACTGGCCCAGGCGAGGTTATGGCGACTGCAACGGTCAAAATCAAATAAATCGGCGAGCATAAAATCAAAACGACTAAGGAAAAGATAATATCAAAAGCACGCTTGATTAACGCGCGATTGAGTATCCCCGCCGCCGAAAACTTCCTACGTCGCCTAGAAGAGGCAACTGGAAAAAAACCTCGTCGTATCAAGGTATATATTACCTTGGCCGAGTTAAGTTGGCTATTGGCAGTCATTTTACTCCTTCACATCCACACACACTTCTCGATCATAAAACTAGATGAGCCTTATTAGGCAAACTTTAGACAAAAAAGGCCACTTTTTCAACTGGCTCGAGAGGACCAGTTGACAAAAGAGCTTTCCAAAAAACTCAAAAAACGGGATCTAAAGACTTCTGGACTAAAACGAGTTGCCTGTAAATAACAACTCTCTGCATTAAAATGATGCTGAAATTCTAAAAAAGTTTCCACACTCTGGGCTAAGGATTTGGAGTTCTGTTCAAGAAAAAACAAACCAGTAGCATTTTTGTGGGATTTTTTAAAATCAATGACAGTCTCTCTAGCTCCTCCTTTGCCATAAGCTATAACTGGCGTACCACAAGCTTGAGCTTCTACTAAAGCTATACCAAAGTCTTCACAAGCTGCATAGACAAAAGCCTTAGCTTTTCTCATGTACTCCTCAACTACTTCATTGGATTGTGCTCCTTTGAAAGTAATATTGGCTTTGGCTTTTTGTTTTAGTTCAAATAGTTCAGGACCGTCTCCAATAATAACTAATGGATAACCCAATTGGTTAAAACTCTCCACAATTAGTCCAATTTGCTTATAGCTTACCAAACGAGAAACAGTTAGAAAAAAGTCTTCTTTTTCTTTTTGGCAGGTAAAACGCTCTATTGCAACCGGTGGATAGATTACTTCTGCCTCTCGTCTATAGCAACGCCAAATCCTGCTAGCTGTATGCCGAGAGTTGGCGATGAAATAGTCAACACGATTAGCTGAAATAACATCCCACTGCCTCAAGCTATGAAGCAGATAGCGGGTGTAGATGCCTGCTATTCCTCTTCCAGCTCTACTGCGCTGTAAATAGTCATAGGTCAAATCCCACGCATAGCGCATTGGAGTATGGCAATAGCTGATATGCATTTGACTGGGACTTGTGAGAATTCCTTTGGCTACTGCATGAGAAGAAGAGATAATTACTTCATAGTCTCTAAGATCTAATTGTTCAATAGCCAAGGGAAAAAATGGCAGATATTTTTGGATATGGCTAGAGGCAAAAGGAAAATTCTGTAAAAAAGTAGTTCCTATTTGACGACCATAGAGATAACTATCAGGGTTGGTTGATTCAAAATCAATCAAGGCATAAAGATCTGCTTCTATATGCTTTAGTATTTCTCTAACTACTAACTCTGAACCACCAGTAGCTTTTGGTGTTAACCATTCATGAACTAGAGCACAATGCATGTGCTAACTAAGAGCAGAATCAGCAAAACCCATTTCACTGTCTTTTTTAGAACCCAAAAGCTCCAACCTATCTACATTGATTACGGGTGAAAAGCGTTTTGATCCTGTAGTTTTATCAGACCAGCTTTCTATATTTAAACTGCCAGTGATACCGATTTGGCTCCCTTTACGAACGTAGTTTTTAACTATCTCAGCAGTTTTATCCCAAAATTTTAAATTAAACCAATCTGGCTCATCATCTTTAGAGCGACGATTAACCGCCAAAGTCAGGGTACAGAGAACTTTTCCAGATTCAAAGTATTTGATTTCAGGATCTCTGCCGGCTCTTCCAATTAAGTTAACAACATTAAGACTCATCGTTATCTCCCTATAAAGTACTAACGTGCTCTATTATAGATGATTTTTTAGTCAATTGTAAAATGATTAAATAAATAATAGATCACTAAACTAGACTTTCAGATAAAAAGATAGTAGGATCCACAGCAATTACAGTGGCGAAGGAGGAATAGTCGAAGTGGGTTTTTGGAGTCGTTTTTCACTCTCAAGGGACATGGGGATTGATTTGGGCACAGCCAATACTTTGGTCTGTGTTTTAGGTAGAGGTATTGTTCTGGAAGAGCCCTCTGTGGTTGCTATAGATCGCGAAAGAAAAGTACCCTTGGCCTTTGGGGAGGAAGCCAAAAAGATGATCGGCAGAACCTCTGGCAATATCATAGCCGTCAGACCCCTTAAAGATGGTGTGATAGCCGATTTTGAGAGCGCTCGACTCATGCTAGAAGAGTTCATCCGCCGCGCGCAAGATCGCCGTGGTGCTAGTCCTCGTATGGTCATTGGGGTACCAACTGGAATAACTGAGGTTGAACGTCGTGCTGTTAAAAATGCAGCAAGAGAAGCTGGGGCAAGAGAAATCGGCTTGATTGACGAGCCGGTTGCGGCGGCTTTAGGCGCAGGATTACCCGTGATGGAAGCAACTGGCAATCTGGTGGTAGATATAGGTGGTGGTACCACAGAGGTGGCGGTTATGAGTCTTCAGGGCAATGTTTTGAGTGAATCAGTCAGGGTAGCTGGCGATGAACTAAATGAAGCAATCATCCAATATATAAAGAAAGTACATAATTTGATAATCGGTGAGCGTACTGCTGAAAATATCAAGATTAACCTCGGTTCAGCCTATCCAACTGACCAAGAAGAACCAATGATGGATATTCGGGGTCTCCATTTAATATCGGGGCTACCTCGTACTATCACTATCAAGGCTGGAGAAGTTAGAGAAAGCATGGCAGATCCTCTCTCTATCATTGTGGATGCTGTTAAGCGCACATTGGAAAAAACTCCACCTGAGCTAGCTGCCGATATCATCGATCGCGGAATTATGCTAGCTGGAGGAGGGGCTCTGTTGCGCCGCTTGGATACTTTAATAGCTCACGAGACAGGGATTATCACCCATGTGGCAGATGATCCTTTACGCTGCGTAGTTAGAGGGACTGAGGAAGTTCTCAAAAGCCCTAAAATGCTTGAACGTATTTTAGATAAAGACTTTAAATAATAGAGAATTACCGGACTATGCTTTCGCCTACTCGCCGAAAATTGACAAATTTCACCACCAGAGTAATTTTTTCTCTCGGTGTAGTAGGGTTAGTTTGGTTGTTTGTCAATCTACAAAAAACGATCATCTTAGAAATCTTTGCTTTTTTAAAAACTCCACTTACTCAAACCTCACCAAAAGAAAATAGCCTCTTAACAAACATTAAAATACAACAATTAGAAGCAGAAATTGCTGAAATTAATAAACAAAATCAACAATTAAAATCTCTTTTAAAGTATTCCCAAGAAAAACCACAACAACAAATTTTGGCTCCTGTGATTGCCCGTAGTCCAGATCAATGGTGGGATCAGATTATTTTAGGGCGCGGTCAAATTTCAGGTATAAAAGTTGGAGATACTGTTAGCGGACTTGGAGGTTTAGTCGGTAGAGTTATTGAGGTAACGCCAAATACAGCTAAGGTTCTGTTAATCAGCAATCCAACTAGTACCCTTGGTGCTATTATCACCCGCAATCGTTCTATGGGCATTGTCAAAGGCAAAGGCAATCAAGAGATGGTGATGCAGTTTTTTGAGAAAGTGCCTGGAGTCAAGGTAGGAGATGTGGTGATGAGCTCTTCAGTTTCTCAACTGTTTCCTGCTGGTTATCTAGTTGGATATGTCCGCTCAATTCAATCATCTCAAGGTCCAGCCCCAGAGGCAATTATTCAAATGAGTCCTGCTATAAAAACTTTAGAATGGGTTCTGGTTTACCCTTTTACACCTGCTAAATCATCTTGAGATACCTTGTTTCCCAACAAGTGAGCAATATTTTAGTCATCATTGGCTCTCTTTTGCTGTGTTTTCTTTTGACCCTAGCACGCTTACCGGGAATGGAGATATTGCAGGTGGCTCCTAATTGGCTGGTAATTTGGCTAGTTACCTGGAGCCTAAGCCATACAAGAGCTCAATCTTTAGTTGCCGCAGTTTCAATCTCTCTGGTTTTAGATGCTCTAAGTTCTAGCTATCCTACTCATTTGCTTGGCTTGGTGATCGTGGCTTATTTTAATAGTGATTCTAGAAGAAAAAATGATCTAGTCTCTTTTAATTCAATTATTTTAGTGGTTTTGAGGGTTTTTTTCTGGACTCTGGTAGTTGAGGCAATCATGGCTTTACAATATCTACCTTTTAATATTGATTTTATTCATGAGCTCTGGCTACGCTATCAAAGAATTGGCTTATCTTCAGCTGTTATAAGTAGCCTATGGACTCCTGTTATTTACTGGCCTTTGAGTAGATGGTGGCTCTATCAAAGTAGAAAGAAGTAGGCTGATGCAAAAATGAAAAAAGAACTTACTACATAATATATTCTATGATCTGGTAAGTTGTGATTGCAGATAAGCATGATAGGATTGTAACATTAAATATTATTTTTTGAACCAATACAGGTCATTTTTTTAAGATGCTGTCACCTTTTTTACATTGTGTAATATATTTTTTATCAATAACAAGTGGAGTATATTTATTATTACGAAACATTTGAGCAGGTACGCCAAGCCAAGAAGAATCTCCTTGATGTAATGAATATTTTCCACCATTAAAATACGCAGCATATGTGAATGTATAAGGCACAAAACCTTTGAGACAAACCGGTGACTTAAGTTGTTTTATTTTCTCAACAACAGGAATATTGGCATGAATGATAGATTGAAAAGAGGCTAAATGATTTGGATTAAAGTAGTAAAATTTAGTTATAAATAATACAAATACCAACGCTAGAGAGCTAATAAAATTTAGCCATTTTAATTTTAAAATTCCAGGATAATAGTGAATGGCGATGTATAGATTTGCTGTTATTAAAACTATTATCCAGTACATATAATACCTTAACTCTAAAGATTGAGGTAAAAATCCTGTCAATAAAGTTAATATAAATAGGGATATAAACAACGGATTTAATGGCAAATTCTTATGCTCTTTTGACTCTATTAGACTTGACTGCTTCTTAAGATTTACTTTTTTAGTATTGATTAAATAATAATATAGTAAAAGACAAAATTGAAAAAGGACATATGGGCCAAAGAATCCACCCGTGGGTGCTCCGTCACGATTAGTAAAGACAATACTACCAGAGTTAGGAATCAAATTTCCCGCGAAGAAATTCATTGTTGGCTGATAAACAAGCAGTGGAAAATGAGCACTGGTAATTAAATCTCTACGAATCAACCAATCAATTTCAGTTACAGAAAGAAACCATTGGAGAATTCTAGGAGTATTTATTAAATACTTGGGAATCTGAGTATAGGGAGGAAAAGGTCCATTAAAATGCAACCAACCTAATGTAATTTCAATAGGGTAGAAAGGATTCGAATAAAAAATTGAATTTTTAAGGCAGGTTGCACAAGACAAAATAAACCCTATAAAAATAAGAATAAGTAAAATTTTTCTTGAAAAATTTCCTAGAAATTCTTTATTTTTGATAAAAATAAACCTTAAAGATAATGCAAAATATGATAAAAATAATATTGGAATTAATGTAAATTTAGCATTTCCGACTAAAATTCCTAAAAACAATAAAATTACTATATTTTTTGTATTTATCTCTCCTTGTCGAAAGCTCATCAAAAATGCCAAAACTAAAAATGCAGAAAGGCAAAAGTTAGGAAATAAATCACTCAAAGAGATGGTAGAATGTATTAATATCAGGGGAACTGCTAAAAGTGCCAGGGTTGCAGATTCAAATGGTATTTTCAAATACTTCCAAAGAAAAAATATATAAGCACATAGACTTCCGAAACTTAGAAGATTTGTCCATTCAATTCTCCCTGTCAACTTCCAGATAAAGCCTTGTAAAAATTCAGTGACCATACCAAAACCTAGAAAGATTTCTTCTCTGGCTGCATCCATGGTGTATTGACTGGCAGGAACAATACCCCAAATTCTTGCTGCATAAGGATAATGATAATCCCAAGTATCAAAGTTTTTATCCACAAATAATATTGATTTAATAAATAATAAAAATAATAAAACAATAGCTATTATTTTATAAGGTGAAATTTTTGTTAAAATATTTTTTAGATTCATAGTTGTTTTTATTTATAAATATTAAAATTCTCAACATTGTTCTATTATTCTATTTCATAAGCCCTAATTTCTTCATCTCTTCTAGAGAAGACTGATAAACATTGGTGTTGATTTTTTGTTCCATGACCCAGTCGACAAACTTTTTAACACCTTCTTCAAAACTCCATAGAGGCTGGTAGCCAATTATTTTTTCTGCAGAATCTAGCGATGCAAAGTTATGTCTAATATCACCAAGCCTATAATTTCCGGTTATTTTGATGTCAATTGACTTATCATAAAACTTATAAAGCGCCTCAGCCACCTGAACAACTGTTATAGGTTTTCCTGTTCCGATATTCAAAACATTTTGACTTACTGAGTCACTTTCCAATGACAAGACTATTGCTTCAATTATATCGTCGATATAAACAAAATCTCGACTCTCAAGCCCATCTTCAAAAATATTGATACTTTCTCCATTAAGAATTGCAGTTGAGAAGATAGAAAGAATACCTGTATAGGGATTTTTAAGAGACTGCCCTGGTCCGAAAACATTTTGAAAACGCAAGGCTACTGATTGAATAGCTAATTTACTACAGATACATAAAACCATTTGTTCTTGGTTTAATTTAGTAATTGCATAAATAGAACTGGGGTTAAACGGCGAATCTTCTTCTGTTGCCAGAGGAACTACATTTGTACTGCATATTGGGCATTTTGCATGGAAATCACCTTTGGACAAATCCGAATCTAGTCGGCTTTTAGGAAAAACTACGTTGTGAATTGGGCATTGATTTTTACCTTCTCCATAAATAGATCTCGATGAAGCAACTATTACTTTTTGTACTTTATGTTTATTGTTAACAAGATAATCAAGAAGGATAGCAGTTCCTCTAGAATTAATATCAACATATTTTTCTATTTGATACATTGATTGTCCAGTGCCAGTTTCTGCTGCTAAGTGAACTACTGCATCTTGGTTGTTTAAAGCTTTTTCCATATCCAATTTATTACATACATCGCCTTTAATAAATTTGACATTCTTACCAAGCTTTTGTTTGATTTCTGCATCCTCTAGATTGTTTCCATGGATTTGAGGAGAGAGATTATCCAAAACAGTTACATCCCAACCTAGATTACTAAGTTTTTTGTTCAAGTGACTACCTATGAAACCAGCACCACCAGTTATAAGTATTTTTTTATTCATATTTCCTCTTATTAACAATTAAAATAATCATCTTCCTAACCCCATTTTAAATCTTGCATAAAATCTTTCCCATATACGTGAATCACGTAAATATCGATGCCATCCGAAAGGTCCTAATGAAAAAAATGATAATATTAGTTTTAGATAATTTATTTTATTTTTGTGCAAAATGCCTGCCAAAGCTGTATTCACATCTATAGAAAAACGAGCAATTTTTTTTGTTGATGTTTTTGTTTTCTCATCTATATTCCACAAATTTAAATTTCTTTCTAGAACGCGATCTAATTGCTCCTGATAATCTTGACTTCGTTTAGTTCTGACAACAGTTTGGGATACTTGATGAAGCCTATATTCAGAAAGAGGTTTAGGATAATACATAATATTGCCAAAGGCTGAAATTTTTAACCATAAATCCCAATCAGCTGGATACAGAAATGTTGAATCTAACCCACCAACTTCTAAAGTAATATCCCTTTTAACCATATGTCCAGGCATAGATATAAAGTTTTGTATGAGTAATCTTTCCATCATAAAATCAGCATCAATTAATTCTGGATAATCTGGTAAGGGACAACGCCATAATAATAATTTTTCGCCCTTGGAATCAATGAACCAAGATGGATGTAGAAAAAGATTTGTATTAGGATGTTTTATGCTTAAATCTTTAAGAATGTTTAATCTATCTGGCAACCAGATATCATCTTGATGCAAAATACAAATATAATCGCCTTTTGCCACATTTAGGGCTTGGTTGGTATTAGCTGGCCAATTGCCTAAATCTGAAGGTGGTAAGAGTTTTATAGAAAGTCGATTGGTATAAGATTCTATAATTGATCTTGTTGAATCAGTAGATCGATCATCGACAATAATACATTCAATGTCAGGATCATTCTGGATTACAATGGAATCCAAAGTTAACGCCAGATAATCTTCACCATTGTAAGTAGGGATAAGTACCGAAAGCCAGGGTTGTATCATAATTTCAAAATTATTTTATTTGGCATTTAAACCTGAACAAGAAAAGTAATATTGTTTGACCATGGACCAATTCTAGTTTCTGCTTTAATTGAATCGTTGCCAAATACCATTTTCAACAATTCTCTAAATTCGTTATTTGTTCTATGTTGAACCCGATCACCAGTGATGTATCTATCTGCCAAGTAATTTAATAAATGAATAGGTGTTTTAGTATATTCCCAGTCTTTGAGAACCAAATATCCTTCGGGTTTAATAGCTTTTTTTGCTTCACTCAAAAATTCAATATGATTGTTTCGAGGAATATGGTGAATTACATCGCAGAGGATTAATAGATCAACACTATTGGCCCCGCCTTGAGATACAAAATCTTGAATTGTTTGCTGCTTAAAAATCACTCTGCTCGGGTCTGCCGAATACATCTTTCCTATTTTAGGTGTGATATCAATTGCCCGAATATTTGAATTTGGATAAGCTAAAACTAGAAGTTCTGTACAAGCACCCTCTCCACAACCGAGTTCTAGAATATTTTTTGCATCAACCCATTGTTTAGTCTGTTTAACAAAAGCTTTGATATCAACAAAAAATGCTCTATAAAATTCAGAAATATTTCGTTCATAAGGACCAAGCAAACTTCTTACCCAAGGACCGATAGCCATGTTGCTTTTTTAAATTTAAGTTGTTTTTTTGGAGATAGCAAGTAGATTAATAAGCCCTGTCCCAGGTAAGACTGTTTTATATACAGCTGAAACAATTCTAGGTAATTTTTCTCTAGTATCGGTTTGCAGACTATATCCTAAATCCCAAAGCGTATTGAGAATTTCTTCAGGATTACCACCATTGGCAATGATTCCACTAGGACTGAACTCAAAAAAAAGGATGGGGCGGAATCGCTTTAGTGACTCCTGCGCCCCCGCAAATATTTTAGCCTCAAATCCATCAACGTCGATTTTCATAAAATCAATCTTAGTCAATCCCTGTTCTACGACTAATGTATCAAGAGTCATTATCGGGACAATCTCATTTCTGATTTCATCTTTTCCATCAAGACGGTAACTTGATCTAAAGCAAACTTCAGTTTCCCCATAATCTTTATCTGATAGTCCAACCCGAAGTAATCGAACATTATGAAAATCATTTAAAGATAGATTGCGTTCAAGCTTATTAAATGCATAGTTAGTTGGCTCTATGGCGATGACAAGACCTGATGAACCAACATGCTGAGCCATAGCAAGAGTATGATAGCCAATATTTGCCCCAACGTCGATTGCGACCATTCCAGCACCGAGAGAATTAGCAATGATCTCTTCTGCCAAAGGCTCAAAGCTACCAGAAAAATACAATGAGGAATCAATAACTTCTCGCAGATCCAACTCAAAAACAACTCCTCTTAGTTCTATAGTTGCAAGAGAACTAGTAGTCGATTGAGGCATAAAGGCTGCCAATAAATGTGCTAATGATTTCCCAGCCCAAGGATAGAGAAAGGATTTTCGATACCATCTCATCAAAAAGCCAATAAATTTACGAGACCAACTCGATTTTTCAATAATAGCCATAATGCCTCAAAAATCAACTTAGATTAATTATTCTTAGACTTGAGAATTAAACCTTGACCAGTTGCTACACTTAATATGTCAACTCCAAGTTTAGAAGCCCATTGATCAATAGCTAATCTTTGTTCAAGATATTTGGGTGAATAGCCATAGTCATCCAAAACTATCATTCCTCCTTCAACTACTTTTTCCCAAAAATATTCTAGTGCCCCAATTTCAGCTACGGCACTATTCATGTCAATAGATAGAAAGGCTATTTTCTCGCTTTTAACTTCCCCTAAACAAAATGGTACTTTACCTTTGATAATTTGAATATTATCTATTCCTTGAAAAGCTTGTTTAACACTAGAATAAGTTCCCTTATATTCTTTGGGGTTTAGATATTGTTTATTTATTTTTTTTTCTTTTTCTGTAACTAATTCAACTGGTATACCTTCAAAGGTATCAATTAAATACATTGTTTTTCCCAGATTATTCCAGTCTAGAAATTCAACACATGCTCTGCATAAAAATCCTGTATTCACTCCACATTCTATAAAGTCGCCATCTGATTTACTACATGTTTTAGCAGCCCATAAGAAAACATGTAAACGCCAATGAATATCTTCACTAGCACCAGTTCTTTTCAGGGAAATTTGCTTTGCTTTTACGAACTTAGGGTCTTTTCTGAAATTAGATAGATGGATAGAGATCATTCCATCTTCAAAATATTGAGGCTTTCTATAAAGAATCTGAAGTATTGTTTTTATTTTTGTAATCATTGGCTTGAATTGTAACAAGAGTCGTTAAAGATGTGAACCAGGAATGAATCCTTACTTCAATTTCAGATTCAAAACACTTAAAAAGAAACTGGAAAAGAATAATTGAACACCAAGAGCAAGACATGTTACAGAAGGAATGACTACTTTCATAACATTGGCGGGGTCCAGATAACCAAACAAAGCCCCTTGCCAGATTTTAAATGCGTAAATTGAACCGATTACGCCCAAGAGCAATAAGACTGCTGCACAAATTAAGCCAGTCTCTAGATTAAAAAACCTGAGAATTTTCTTTAGTTTAGGATCTTGAGGCATCAGCCCTTCAATTATAGCATAAGTCTTGGTAAATACAGCAAAAGTAACTATCTGAAAGCCTATAACCAGAGCAGTTGCCGAATATAGCAGGCTATGAACTTTACTTCCATTTAATAGAATTAATGTACTAATAGTTCCAGCCAGTATGAGCAATAATCCTGGATAAAGAAACAACCACCGGGGACTATACAACAAAAGAAACCTCAAATGTCTCCAGCCATCACGCCAACTGCGTAGGTGTGGTGGTCTACTCCTTCCATCGGGAGACAAAACAGTCGGTACCTCAGTGATACGCAAGCCGTATAATGTTGCCTTAACAACCATCTCGCTGGCAAACTCCATTCCAGTAGTTCTCAGATTGAGTCTTTCTATAGATCGTTTGTTGAAACCTCTTAGTCCACAGTGAAAATCTCCGCATGGACTATTAAAAAATAGTTTGCCAATGAAACTCAATACCGGATTACCGAGATAGCGATGAAGCTTGGGCATCGCACCAGGTCTAATCCCACCTTTAAAGCGATTTCCCATCACCAGATCGTAGCCGCAGCGCAACTTTTCTACAAAAGGATTAAGGTTAATAAAATCATAACTATCATCGGCATCGCCCATGATAATATACTCTCCATATGCTGCCTCAATTCCACCTAAAAGAGCGCTCCCGTAACCCTTTGAAGTAATATTAACTACTCTTGCGCCCATTTTTTGAGCAATTTCAATAGAGCCGTCTTTACTGCCATTGTCTGCAACGAGTACCTCTCCGACAATCTGGTTGTTCTTTAAATAAGATAGTGCTTTTTCAATACATATAGCAATTGTTTCAGCTTCATCTAAACAGGGCATGACTATAGAAAGTTCAAGTAGATCGTTCATGAATAAATTGTAAGTTGCAGTGATTCGTCAAAGACAAAAATATTATAAGTACGGCGAGAAGTTTGTGTCAAGGAAATCATAACAGTGGAAATCTCACCATTGTTCTAGCACAATAAACTCAATTAAAGTATTGTAGACCTTTTTTGATTCAAAAACGATAGTAGGCAGCGCAAGCTCCCTCAGAAGAAACCATAGGTGCCCCAAGGGGATGCTCTGGCTGGCAATCAATGCCAAAATGGGGACATTGTTCTGGTTTACGTAGACCTTGTAAAATTTCACCGCAGATAGTTGAGCTATCTTTTTGAGATAACGGTAAATCACTAAAGCGCTCTAGAGCATCAAAGAAGCGATATTTTTCCCTTAAAGCCCAGCCGCTATTGCTAATTTGGCCAATACCTCGCCATTGGCGATCTACAACTGTAAAAACCTCATCAATCATTTTTAAAGATGGCAGGTTACCTGTCATTTTAACCGAGCGGCAATAGCAGTTTTTTACTGTAAATTCACCCATTTCCAATTGCTTAATACAGTGATAGATCCCTTGGAGGATATCTGCAGGTTCAAATCCCGTTACAACAATGGGTACTTGATATTGCTGAGCGATTGGCCTATAGGCTTGATAACCGGTTACAGTACAGACATGACCTGCTGCTAAAAACCCTTGAATTTGGGATTGAGGATAATCTAACAGTTTGATCATAGCTGGAGGAACTAATACATGAGCGCAGACTATTGAGAAATTTTTTAATTGTAAATCAGCAGCTCTTTTGACAGCTAAAGCCGTAGCCGGAGCAGTAGTTTCAAAGCCTATAGCCAAAAACACTATTTCTTTTTCTGGTAAATTTTGGGCAAGCAAGAGCGCATCAAGTGGAGAATAAACTATCTTTATATCTGCCCCATTTGCCTTAGCCTGGGCGAGATCTCCGTAAGTACCCGGCACATGCAACATATCCCCAAAGGTACAAAAAATCACCTCTTTTTGCTGGGTTGCTATAGCTATAGATTGATCAAGTGCGAGGGCTGGAGTGACGCAGACAGGGCAGCCTGGACCATGAACCAAGGAGATTGAATCTGGCAAAAGCCTATCAAGTCCATACTTGAGGATAGAGTGAGTCTGGCCGCCACAGATTTCCATAATCTGCCAGTGGTTTTTTGTAATCGAGGCAATTGCCGCCGATAGCTGCTCGATCAGTTTGGCTTGGCGGAATTCATCAACATATTTCATCTATCTGCCCTATAATCTGGAGATCTTTTAAAGTCTCTTTAGCTTCTATAGGATCTAGAAGGCTGATAGCTACCCCGGCATGTACTACGATATAGTCACCCAGATTGGCTTCGGGTAAATAAGCCAGAGAAATATTTTTAGAAATTCCTGCAAAACGTACCTTGGCCATCTTTTCTAGTCCATCGCCAAAAATATAGAGAATCTCACCGGGAATTGCCAAACACATTTAGCTTCCTCTGTTTTATTTATATTTATAAGAACATGCCAAGATCTGACCGGCTGCAATACCCCCATCATTAGGAGGAATTTGCTGATTCCAAAAGGGTTGAAAACCAGCACAAGTTAGATTGTTAATAGCTTTTTCTATTAGATAGCGATTTTGGAAACAGCCACCAGTTAAAATTACATTGGTTATACCTTGTTGTTGGGCAACTTGGAGAATAATTTCAACCAAACTATTGTGAAAAAGTTGGGCAATCTCATGCTTGGATCTATTATTGGCAATATCTTTTAGGATATCTTTAATCATTGGTTGCCAATCAATTAGCCCAAGCGGTGAAATAGTAAAAGGATAAAACTGGGAAAAATTAGCCAAATTGCAGAGCGATTCAACAGCTAAAGCTGCTTGGCCAGAAAAACTGACCCTATCAACTAAGCCCAACAGATAGGCCAGCCCATCAAACAATCTACCTACACTGGAAGTTTTTACTGTATTAATATTCTTGTTGAGCATTATTTTGAGAAATTCTTGCTCGATCTTTTCTTCTAAACCTGCTTGGTGGAGTAAACCTGCCGCAGAGCAGCTAGGATCTGTGCTATCTCCTTTGACTAAAGGAAATGGGCACAGATGAGCTACCCTTTGCCAACTTAGCTTGGGAGCAATTTTTATAAATTCACCTCCCCAAATTGTTCCATCTAGGCCGTAACCTGTTCCATCCCAAGCCACTGCCAAAACCGGCAATTCTATCTGATGCTCAGCTAGACAAGAGAAAACATGCGCGCAGTGATGCTGCACTTGAACTAGGGGGACTTGCAACTGCTTGGCCATTTCCGTTGCCAACATAGTCGAATTGTAATCAGGATGAGCATCACAGGCGATAACTTCTGGTTTAAAACTATAGAGATTGCTCATATGTGTGCTCACATCTTGGCAATGCTGCCAACTTCTAAGGTTATCCAAATCTCCAATATGAGCGCTCAGTGCCAATACATTACTTGAGCCAAAGGCGATAGCGTTTCTCTCTTGGGCTCCATAAGATAATATATTTTTATTGATTTTGGGTATAGCTAAAGAAACTGGAGCGTAGCCTCTAGCTAGGCGCAGCAAGACAGGTTTATCTGCTACAACTTGTACTACAGAATCATCCAGTGGTATTTTAATATTTCGATTATGCAGCAAGAAAAGATCGCCAATATTAGCTAATCTTGAGAGAGCTTGCTCGTTATCAATGCAGATCGGCTCACCAGGAAGATTGCCACTAGTAGCTACCACAGGAAAATCGAGCTCATCCATCAGCAAATGGTGTAAGGGAGTATAGGGCAGCATTGCTCCTAAATAGGGAGTACTAGGAGCAACTTCAGTATACTTATCAATAAAACATTTCAACAAAACTATTGGAGAAGCCGCCGATTGCAAAAGCTCGGCTTCTATTGGGGAAACTTGCACATCGAGCCTCAAAGCTGACAAATTGGGATAAAGCAGAGCAAATGGTTTAGCAGGACGATTTTTAAGCTTGCGCAGCCTAGCGATAGCTTTTTGATTGCGCGTATCTACTAAAAGTTGAAAGCCTCCTAAACCTTTAAGAGCAACGATCAAACCAGATTTGATTGCCTCGCAAGCTAATTGAAGGGCTTGATCTTTTTTAGCTTTGAGATGACCTTGGCTATCTACAAGTGCTATTTCAGGGCCACAATCAGGGCAGGCAATCGGCTGGGCATGAAAACGTCTACTATGGGGATCTTCATATTCGGCTTTGCAATTTGCGCACATTGCAAAGCTATTCATTGTAGTATTGACCCTGTCATAGGGGAGCGATTCAATAATCGAAAAACGCGGACCACAATCAGTGCAATTGATAAAAGGATAGCGATAGCGACGATTATTAGGATCCCACATCTCCTCCAAGCATTTAGTACAAGTAGCTAGATCTCTTAAAACATTAAAAGAACAACCAGTTGAATTTTTGAGAGAATCTTTAAAACTAAAATCACTATAATCTATAGGTTCAAGCCAATTTTTCTGTATATATTGTATTTGACTGTGAATAGGCTTATCTTTGGATAATAGCTCTACAAATTTATCTAGTTTATCTTTCGATCCTTCTAACTCTATAGCTACTGCTTGGCCTTGGTTTTGCACATAGCCAGTTAAATTTAATCTTTGAGCTAAGTTATAAATAAAAGGGCGAAAGCCAACACCTTGGACTATCCCTTCAATCTTTAGAGCTAGCCGTTTTTTGCTCATAATTTAATTGTGCTACCTCTATTGAGATTAAAGTTAATTCACTGTCATCACTTAGCCATTGGACATACAGTATGGACTCATGGGCAATGGTCCCTTCTTTGGAAATAGCAAAGCCCAATTCAAGAGCTTCTGGCATTACCCCAGAGAGTTTGCCTACCTGTAAACTAATTTTTTCAATCTTGTTAAATCCATTATTGATAGCTTGTTGACAGGCAATATTGAGGATTTGCTCGATCAGGCTTAGTTCATGCATAGCTCTCTAAAAAAACATTTCAAAATATTTATAGCCTGAGCCTTAGCCTGCATAGTAACAGGGCTCAAAGGAGCTCCTAGAGAAAAATCTAGGGCAGCTACTTTGATTAACCATACCTGCGGGGATCTCTCATAGAGACATTGCGCTAGAGAAATCAAACAATTGATATTGCAATGATGAGTGAATCCTTCTACATAATCAGCTTTAGCTATTTGCTCAATAGTTGCTCCTCTTTCTAATTCTATTGAGGCATCAATAAATATCACTCTTGCAAACTGGGCCAATTTTTCAGCTAGATCTAGAGTGAGCTGAGCGCATGTGAGCACCTCGACTTTTTCAATTTGCCAGTTGATAACCTCTTGAGCAATATCAATTCCGACAGCATCATCACCTCTTAGCGTATTACCATAGCCAATAATTAAATCCATCTTTCAAAATTATTTAGCCCATCCTAACACATTAAAAATGCCAATATTTTTATTAATTATCTTTAAGATATGGGTATTTTAATTAGGCAGTCTATTAAATAGTTATATGGAATAAATTCCTTGAATATTAGTCAATATATTATGTCTAATTTTGAGTTAGTAGATATGACAATAAGAAAGCATCAATTCAGAGCTGATGCTCTAATTGAGGTACTTCATAAAGCTCAACAATCAAGGGGTTTTCTCGATAGTGAGGTTTTATTGCATATCGCTCGAGGACTCAAGTTGCCTCCTAGTAGGGTCTATGGAGTGGCAACGTTTTATCATCTTTTTTCACTAGAGCCAAAGGCTTTACATAGCTGTGTAGTTTGTATAGGAAGTGCCTGTCATATCAGAGGGGCCAATCAAATCAAACGGGCCTTAGAAAATAAATTAATCAACAATCAGCAGATATCTCTGACCTTTGTACGTTGTCTGGGCGCCTGTGGTATTGCCCCGATTATAGTAATCGATGGAGAAATTAAGGGCAAACAGACTATTGAATCTGCCCTATTGAATATTCAACAAAAATGCTATGGATACTAGAGAATTACTAGAAATTTGCCACAAAGAACGCGCTAGAACTAAGCCTGTAGTAATACGCTGCTGCAGCGCGGCCGGTTGTCTAGCCTGTGGAGGAGTTGAGCTTAAAAGGGCATTAGAGCTTTTAAGTAGTAACAATCCTGAGATACAGATAGAAACCGTAGGCTGTATGCGCCTCTGTGGCAAAGGTCCTCTAGTAGAAGTCTCTGGAATTCTCTATCAAGAGGTAAATATAGAGCAAGCAGCAGCTATTGTCTTTGGTAAGCAAACAAATAAGCTAAATATCTGCGATCTCAACCATCCTTTTTTTAGTAAACAACTGCCAATTGTTCTAGAAAATTCAGGCAAAATCAATCCTGAGCGCATTGAATCCTATATAGCAGTTGGCGGCTATAGAGAGCTACTGAATGTGCTTACCACCATGGATCCTCAAGAGGTCATAGAGCAGATCACTATCAGTGGCTTAAGAGGACGAGGTGGAGCAGGTTACCCAACAGGACTCAAATGGACGACAGTTGCCAAAATGCCCGGAGCGCAAAAATACGTAATTTGTAATGCCGATGAAGGAGATCCAGGCGCTTTTATGGACCGCGCGGTACTAGAGAGCGATCCCCACCGCGTACTTGAAGGGATGACGATTGCTGGCTACGCTATAGGTGCTAACCATGGTTATATCTATATCAGGGCCGAATATTCCCTAGCTATTAAAAGATTAGAACAAGCAATCCACCAAAGCAGACAATATGAGCTCAGTGGTAGGGGAATCTTTGGTTCCAGTTTTGATTTTAAGATTGAAATTAGAATTGGAGCCGGGGCGTTTGTGTGCGGGGAGGAAACAGCTTTGATTCAATCGATTCAAGGAGGAAGAGGTACCCCCTCACCCCGGCCGCCCTATCCTGCCGAATCAGGGCTGTGGAGCTATCCTACTTTAATCAACAATGTTGAAACCCTGGCCAACATTGTACCTATAATGCGCCAAGGAGGGGATTGGTATGCCAAAATCGGCACCTCCAAAAGTAAAGGCACTAAAGTATTTGCCCTCAGTGGCAATGTCAATAATACTGGACTTGTAGAAGTAGCAATGGGAACGACAATTGCCCAGATTGTCCAAGAGATGGGGGATGGGCAGCTTGTCAAAGCCGTTCAAACCGGTGGACCTTCTGGTGGATGTGTACCAGTCCATTTACTTGATACCCCGATAGACTACGAATCAATGCAACAGATCGGCACAATCATTGGCTCAGGTGGAATGATTGTCATCGGAGAACAAGCCTCAATGGTTGAGATGGCCCAATTTTATATGCAGTTCTGCCGCGAGGAAAGCTGCGGCAAATGTATTCCCTGTAGAGCAGGTACTGTGCAATTAGAAATGCTGCTTCTTGAACTGCTCAATCATCGCTCCAGCATTGCTCAACTTGAACAAATTAAAGAGCTTGCCTATATGGTTAAGGAAATGAGCCTCTGTGGCTTAGGTCAAGCTGCGCCCAATCCCCTTTTAAGCACAATAAAGTATTTTGAAAATGAGTATTTGGAATTACTCCCCAAACAAGGAGAAAGCATGTGACAGTAATCACCTTAGAAATCAACGGAATTGCTGTAGGGGTCAGCGATGGTACTACCATTTATCAAGCAGCTCTTGAGGCAAAAATTTATATTCCCACCCTTTGCCATTTGGAAGGATTATCCCCAGTAGGAGCCTGCCGGCTTTGTTTAGTTGAGCAAATCGGCTCTAGTAAACTGCTGGCTTCTTGTTGCACCAAGGTCTCTGAGGGTATGGAGATCTTGACTAATACTGCAAAGTTACAACAATATCGGCGCATGGATGTGGAGTTGCTCTTTAGCGAAGGCAATCACATCTGCGCAGTCTGCGTAGCTGATGGTGCATGTGAATTGCAAGATGCAGCCTTAGCAGTAGGCATGGATCACAGTCGCTTTAACTATCGTTTTCCAGATCGCCATGTGGATCTTTCACATACCATGTTTGGCATAGATCATAACCGCTGCATTCTTTGCACCCGCTGTGTGAGAGTCTGTGATGAGATTGAAGGAGCCCATGTCTGGGATGTAGCCAAAAGAGGAGCTCAATGCTATATAGTTTCGGGATTAAACCAGCCTTGGGGTGAAGTGGATGCTTGTACCAATTGCGGTAAGTGTGTGGATGCCTGTCCTACCGGGGCTATTTTTATTAAGGGTACTACAGTTGGGCTCAAAGAAGCTGGACATCAAAAACTAGATTTTTTAATCAAGGCAAGGGAATTCAAACAATGGACAAGATAAGATTTGCCACAGTTTGGCTAACCGGTTGTTCAGGCTGCCATATGTCTTTTCTGGATTTAGATGAATGGCTCTTTGAACTAATAGAAAAAGTTGATGTGGTCTATAGTCCAGTTGGCTCTGATGTCAAGCAATATCCCCCCAATGTAGATTTGGTTTTAGTTGAAGGTGGTATCGGTAATCAAGATAACCTCAATCTAATCCAAAAGGTGCGTCAAAATACTAAGACACTAGTATCTTTTGGAGATTGTGCAATCACAGCCAATGTTCCCGGTATGCGCAATATGCTCACTAGCAGCCAATTAATCCTGGAGCGCTCCTATCTAGAGCTAGCTGATAAAAGTGGGCAAATCCCGCAAGAGCCAGGCATTATACCCCTACTACTAGAGCAAGTTTTGCCCATTCACCAAGTGATAGAAGTTGATTTTTTCCTACCTGGCTGCCCTCCTTCTGGGGGAGAAATTAAAAATGCCCTGCTTGCTCTATTGGGCTGATTATTATGAACAAAGTTATCGTGATTGACCCACTTACACGCATTGAAGGACATGCCAAAATATCTATTTATCTAGATGAAATGGGCATGGTCAAAGATGCGAGATTTCATGTTACTGAATTTCGAGGCTTTGAGAGGTTTTGCCAAGCAAGACCACTAGCTGAAATGCCCGCAATCACCTCTAGAATCTGTGGCATCTGTCCAGTTAGCCATCTGCTGGCTTCTTCCAAGGCGGCAGATAAGATCCTCTCAGTAGAAATTCCAGTATCTGCCGAAAAGCTGCGCCGTTTGATGAATCTAGCCCAAATCATTCAATCACATGCTCTTTCTTTTTTTCACCTGAGTAGTCCAGATTTTTTACTCGGTTGGGATAGCCAGATAGCCAAACGTAATATCTTTGGTTTAATGGAAGCCAATCCCGAGTTTGCACGCTCTGGAATCAGATTGCGCCAATTTGGCCAGGGAATCATCGAAACTCTAGGAAATAAAAAAATTCACTCTAGCTGCTGGTCTGTTCCTGGTGGGGTGAATAATGGCCTTTCTCTTGAGGGAAAAATTTGGATTAAAGAGCGCTTAGCTGAATCTTTCCAAACTATTACCATGGCTTTAGATCTTTTCAAAAGGTTACTAGATCTGCAATTTACCCAAGAGGTAGAGATCTTTGGCCAGTTTCCTTCTCTTTTTATGGCCTTAGTTGGAGATCAAGGCCAATGGGAGCACTATGGAGGAAAGATCCGCTTTGTTGATAGCAAAGGCAATATTGTCAATGACAATTTGAGTGAGGATGATTATCCCAAGTACCTATCTGAAGCTGTGGAAAATTGGTCCTATCTCAAGTTTCCTTACTATAGAGAATTGGGTTATCCAGATGGGATCTATAGAGTAGGACCATTAGCCAGGTTAAAAGTCTGTGATTACATTGGTACTGAACAGGCAGATCGCCACTTAAGAGAATTTCGCTCTTTTGGTAATAATTCTTCTTTTTATTATCACTATGCTCGTTTGATTGAAATTTTGGCCTGTTTGGAAAAAATACAAGATCTAATTGAAGATCCAGATCTCTACCTGTGTCGATTAAAATCTCAAGCTGGAATCAACCAACTAGAAGCAGTAGGAGTTAGTGAAGCGCCTCGTGGCACTTTATTTCACCACTACCAAGTAGATGAAAATGGTTTGATCACTAAGCTCAATTTAATCATAGCAACAGGCCAAAATAACCTAGCGATGAACAAAACTATCACCCAAATTGCTAAACACTATATCAAAGGGAACAATCAAATATCTCAAGGGTTACTAAATAGAGTAGAAGCTGGGATTCGCTGCTACGATCCTTGTCTATCTTGCTCAACTCACGCCCTCGGTCAAATGCCCTTAGTTATAGAGTTGATAGATGTTGCTGGTGTTGTTGTCAGACAAATTTCCAGATGATCAAACAATACATAATATTTTTGCTAGAGAGCTGAGAAATTTATTTTCAAACCAGATCTAGGATGCAATGTAGGGATAGGTTTTAGGCCTAGATCTTGATTGGGAAGGATTTCCCATTGATAATAGCGCAACAGATAGGATGCAAATATTTTCATCTCCATCTGAGCAAAAGCCATGCCCAAACAGATTCTAGATCCTCCTCCAAAACCTACTAAAGCATAGTCACAATTTTCTGCCCTTGTTAAATTGAAACGATCTGGATCAAATTGATCGACATTGGTATAAATTTGTGGATCCTTATGAGCTCCTTTATTTAGATATAGTAATTGCCAACCGCTAGGGATCCAATAGCCACCAAAGCTGAAGGATTTCACTATTCCCCTAAAACCACCAATTACAGGAGGATAGAGCCTCTCAACTTCTTTAAAAACTGTATCTAGATAAGGCATATTGCGTAGCTGCTCTATAGTTAACCTTTGGCCAATATTGAGAGAATATTGCTCTTGTCTGGCTTTTTGGAGGATAGATGGGTGTTGCCCTAAAGCCAGGCAGAAGGAAGTGAGCATAGATGTAGTGGTTTCATGTCCTGAAAATAGCATTAAGAGAGATTGCGCTTTTATTTCATCAAGCGAGAGTCGATTTCCTTGAGGATCTTCACTTTGAATAAGTAATCCAAGCGCGTCATTTTGGGGATTTTCTTGACGCTCTAGAACAACTTGTTCAATATGTTTAAGGAGATTATCTCTGGCTTTAATCGCTCTGTTATAAGGAGTTAAAGGAATATTCCAAGGTAAGGTAAATAGTCCTTGAGAGAATTTAGTAAATTCTTTGGAAAGATTTTGGGTCATTTGTCCCGATTGGCTGCCAAGTAGCAGCACACTGGCTATGTCAAAGGTCATCTGCCTGAGCTCATTTAGCCAGAGAAATTTACCTTTAATGATCCATTGCTGGCAGTAATTTTGGATGATATTTTCCATTGGTTCTATGTAGTTTAGTAAGGAACTTCCACAGAATGCCGGTGTTAGAAGTTTGCGGTTTTTTTTATGCTCTTGTCCCTCTTGCAGAAAAAGCGAATTACCAAAGAGCTCTTTAAAATTTTCAGGCCAACCTTCACGCCAGGAAAAATGGTCACTGTGGCTAGAGAGAATAAAACGGTTTGCTTCAATCCCTGTCATAACTACGGTGGGCTTACCAAGTAAATGTGTTTTAAAAATATTGCCATATCTATTTTGTCGCTTTTGAAAGAAATCATTTTGGGCCAAAAAATTAATCGATTCTCCCAAAAAAGGCAGCCCCAAGCTCCCTGGAGGCAGCATCTTGGAATTGTTAAAATCTATTTTCGACATTATTGATGTAGTTAGATGAAGTTGTGTTAATTTATGTTGCTTTTATTATGTTAGAGTAGGGCCTGTACATCGAGTAGAAAAAGAGTACGGTATTATGGCATTCACAATCGATTCAGCGAGAAACATTTTCCCGAACACTTTAACGGCAGATGCAGTACCGGCAACCGTTGCAAGATTTAATCAGCTCAACGCAGAGGATCAATTAGCCCTCATTTGGTTTGCTTATTTGGAGATGGGCAAAACGCTTCCTATTGCCGCAACAGGGGCTGCCAATATGATTTTTGCAGAGCAGACCTTGAAAGAAATCCGAGAAATGAATTTCCAGCAACAAACTCAAGTGATGTGTGATTTGGCTAATCGTTCAGATACTCCTATTGCCCGTGCTTATGCAACTTGGACTCCTAATGTTAAATTGGGCTTCTGGTATGAATTGGGCGTTTGGATGAGTCAAGGAATTGTTGCTCCTATTCCTGAAGGTTATAAGCTTTCAGCAAATGCTTATGCAGTTCTTCAAACAATTCAGGGTCTAGATAGTGGACAACAGATTACTATTCTTCGTAATTGTGTCGTAGATATGGGTTATGACACCAATAAACTAGGAACCTATACTTCAGTAGCAGAACCAATTATCCCTCCTACAGCTACTTCCTTGAGAACTAAAGTGACCATAGAAGGTGTGACCAATCCAACAGTTTTAAGTTACATGGATAACTTAAATGCTAATGATTTTGAAGAATTGATTAAGTTATTTACACCTGATGGGGCTCTACAACCTCCATTCCAAAGGCCAATTGTAGGAAAAGAAGCAGTACTTAAATTCTTCCGTGAAGATTGTCAAAACCTCAAAGTAAAACCCGAAAGAGGGATATCTGAACCAGCAGCCGATGGTTATACCCAAATCAAAGTCACAGGCAAGGTTCAAACACCTTGGTTTGGTGGCGGAGTTGGCATGAACGTAAGCTGGAGATTTTTACTGACCCCTGATAACAAGATATTTTTTGTAGCGATAGATCTTCTGGCATCTCCTAAAGAGCTATTAAATTTAGTTCGCTCTTAATTTCTAGCTTAACTTAAATAGATCAGAGGCTAGAATTAAACCTCCTAGAATATTATACTAGGGGGTTTTGCTAAATATTAAAATATTCTTAGAATAGCTTAATAAAACTACATTATAGGCTTAAATAAATTAAGAAATAATGAACAAATCTTTACAAATAAAGTTTAATAGCGGAGTACAAGAAGTGACCGAGAGCAACTGGACAGAGTCTGAGACCCAATTAGCTCAAAAAGCGTTCAAGATTGCCAATGAGAGAGAAACTAGGACTTTGATCCAATATGCCTGCCAAAAAGCAAGTGAAATTAAGGAACTGGATGAACTTTGGCAATTACATGATTTTTTAAGTAGCAAAAGACATGAAATTGAAGGTAAGTACGACAATAGAGTGTCTATGCTGGTTTTTGTCTTTGCACAATTATTAAAAGAGGGCTGGCTAAATCTTGATGATTTGACTGGACTAGGAAGTGATAAGCTCACTAAAATTACTGCCCTTGCCAAAATGCTCTAATAATTCCCAAGCCAGATAAGCGAACAAAACTTGTTATTTTTCAATGTTTTGCTCTGGCCCTACAACTGATAGATATGGCTCAGTAATATATTTGATAGCTATCTCCTGGATCATCTCTGGGCTGACCTGTTTGACTAGCTCAGTAAATTTCGTATCAAAATCTACCCCAAGTCCTAGAGTTTCATATAAACCATTGATCTGGGCAATTTCTGAATTTGTTTGTTTACTTAGAGCGTATTGTCCTAGGAGTTTATTTTTGGCACTTTGTAACTCTTGACTGGTCAATTGAGTTTCAACCAGACGATCTGCTTCTTGTTTGAGACCATCTTGAGCAATTTGCCTATTTTCTGGAGCTGTGCCGATATAGAGAATCAACTGAGAAAGATCCCTGCGGGTTGGGTATAGAGCTGAAACATCATAGGCAAGGCCCCGTTTTTCCCTCAGCTCAACAAACAGTCTGCTCGAAAGGCCATTACCCAAATAGGTATTGAGTAATTTGAGGGCTGTAAAATCAGATTCGCTATAGACTGAAGGAGCAAAATAGCCCAGCATGATGATACTTTGCTGGGTATCTTGGATAAGACAATCAGCCTTTGGTTGATTGAAAACTTGTGGCAAGTTCAGTTGTTTTGCTGCGAAGGCAGGATTTGGCCAATCTCCCAATGTTTTTTCTAGCAAAGAGATAGCGCTTTGAAGATCTATATTGCCGGAAATACTTATAACCAGATTATCTGGACGGAAAAGCTCCTGGTAGAGATTTTGCAGATCATCGCTTGTCAGAGTGGCTACAGTTTCCTCTTTTCCTAGAACTGACATAGCATAGGGATGAGTAGCATACATATTCTCTCTGAGCTGGGCAAAGGCCAAATTAAAGGGCTGTTCGCGCTGAGAGCGAATTGATTGAATCGTTAGTTTTTTTTCTAGATCTATTTCATCTGTTGGAAAAGTTGGATTGCGCAAAATTTCAGATGCTAGTTCTACAATCTCAGCAAAATCTGCAGTAACGCTCTTTAGACTAAGTGAAAAATAATCATTAGTGACATCGGCGCTCAAACCAGCTCCTATTGATTCTATTTTTTCGGCAATTTCTTCTGCTCTGTAGCGCTCAGTCCCTTTGGTGATTACTCTAGATAAAAGATAAAATAGTCCTGAATTTTCTCTATTTTCCCAACGTGAACCACTATTTTTGAGAAAAATGCGCGCTGCTACTATAGCTACAGTGTGGTTTTCCTGCAGTAGAAGCTTGATACCGTTACTGAGAGTGTATTGATGAAAGGAATTGTGATTCATTATTTTAGATTAACCTAGAAGCTAGGGCAATGGCTGCTGGTAATATCCTATGTTCTTGTTGTTGAATTCTGGCATGAAGAGTTTCTAGGGTATCATCATTGAGTATAGGAACCGCTGCCTGCATAAGTATTGGACCACTATCTACCTCTAAACTAGCTAGATGAACACTACAGCCTGTAATTTTCACCCTGGCAGCTAGGGCTTGATCTACGGCATGTAATCCCTTAAAACTAGGCAGCAGACTAGGATGAACATTGATTACTCGATTGCTATAGCCTGAAAGTAAAACTTCAGTTACGATACGCATCCAGCCAGCCATAATAATCCAATCTACTTTATTTTCTCGAAAAACCTCAACTATAGATTGATCCAAGCTCTCTCTACTGGGGTAGTTGCGATGATCAAGCAGAAGTGATGGTACCTTCCAACTTTGCGCCCTGCTTTGTACCTTAGCTTGCGGGTTATTGTAGATCACCATTTTTACTTCGGCATTGAGCCTGTTATCTGCTATCGCCTGAGCAATAGCTTCAAAGTTGCTACCATTGCCAGATGCCATTACACCGAGCTTTAAATGATCATGGGGCCCAATATTTTCTAAAGCAGGAGAAACCAAAAAGGACATAAAATTTCGATAGAAAAAGTGTCTAAAAACTATCCTAACTCTAGCTGGATCTAAACAAACCTAATGATTGATTCCTTCATCATCCCAAGAAGCAGGATCTTCTACCGGCTCTAGATGCGTCATGACATAAGACCCTGGAAGAGTTTGTCTGATTTTTATTTCAATTTCTTCACAGAGGTCATGTCCGCGCTGTACTGTCCATTCTCCCGGTACGAGAATATGGAAATAAATAAAGCTGCGGGAGCCAGCTATTCTAGTACGAAAAGCATGAAATTTGAGTCCTAGATCTTCATAGCTAAAGAGAATATTTTTAATTTCTAATTGCTGCTCATGAGGAAGAGCTTTATCTAGCAATTCTGAGCCTGTTTCTTTGAGTAGATTGATTCCAGTGCGGATAATTTGCAAGGCGATCAATAATCCCAAAACAGGGTCGAGAACGCTCCAGCCAGTGAGTTTTACCAAAATGATACCCACAACTACCCCTAGTGAAACCCAGGCATCAGAGAGTAAATGAAGCGCATCGGCCTTTAGAGTGATTGAACGTAGTCTTTTGGCGGCCCTAAATAGTAGCCAAGCAGTAGATAGATAAATAATCGAGGATAAACCAACCAATAAGATACCCAGATCCATTTGCTCTAGATGGTGGGGGCTAAAGATTTTCTCTACTGCCTCAACTAAGATAATCAAGGCCGAAATTATAATTAAAATACTCTCAATGCCACTGGCAAAATATTCAGCCTTAGAATGTCCAAAGGGATGTTCAAGATCAGGAGGTTGAAGGGCAAAGGTTAATGCCCAAAAGCCAATGGCAGCAGCAATCAGATTGACACTAGTTTCCAGGGCATCTGAGAGTATTGCAATAGATCCTGTTTGGAAATAGCCATAGAGCTCTAGGATAATAGTTGCAATTGCTGCAACCATTGATATTACGATATAAAAACGCGGATCTTTCATACTATTAGTTGGATCTCCTCAATCAATATACCCTATAGATTGGGATAATCTTAGATAAAAACATAACATTAAGGATAAAAAAATTGAAAATTATTGTTCTAGATGATGATCCTACCGGTTCTCAGACCGTTCATTCTTGTCTATTGTTGTTGCGCTGGGATATAGAAACGCTCAAGCTTGGCTTAGATGATAGCTGCGATATTTTTTTTATTCTGACTAATACCAGAGCTCTAGATCCTACAGAGGCAAAACGCGTTACCCAAGAAGTTTGCCATAATTTAAAGTTAGCCCTAAAAGATAGTGAACAAGATATTCTAGTAGTCAGTCGTTCTGATTCTACCTTGCGTGGTCATTATCCTCTAGAGACGGATGTGATTGCTAGTGAATTAGGCGGCTTTGATGCTCATTTTTTACTTCCTGCTTTTTTTGAAGGCGGCAGGATTACCAGAGATTCTATCCATTACTTAATCGTCAATGGCCTAGAAACCCCCGTAGATCAAACAGAATTTGCCAAAGATTCTGTCTTTGCCTACAGCCATAGTTATCTACCAGATTATGTTGAGCAGAAAACTAAAGGGCAAATCAAAGCCCAACAAGTAGTAAGGATTCTCTCTGAAGATATCAGAAAAGGGAGCTTGAATAAATTGCTACAACTTTCGGGCAATGTCGCTGTGGTAGTCGATGGGGAAACCCAAGCTGAGTATGACCTCTTTGCTAGAGATTTGATTGCGGCAACTAAAGAGGGTAAACGTTTTCTCCTACGCAGCGCGGCCAGTATCTTGACTTCTTTGGCTGATTTGGGACCGCAGAGCATTGCCAGTGAAAAAATGGCGCAGTATAAAAGAACAAAAGATAGCCCTGGTGTGGTTTTGGTTGGCTCTCACGTTCAAAAAACAACGCAACAGCTTGAATCACTCTTGCAGCAGGGTGAGGATCTCTCTCCAATTGAGGTGCAGGTGAGTTTGCTCAAAGATCAGTTGGAAAAAAGGGACGAATTTTTAGCTGAGATCTTATATAAGGTCCATGATGCTCATCAAAAGGGTCTGACTCCAGTTATCTACACTAGTAGAGGTGAGCTGAGCTTTGCGGATACTCAAACTCGTTTGGCTTTTGGAGTGAGGGTTTCTACTTTTTTGATGGATATAGTCCAAGGGCTTCCAAGTTCAATTAGCTATTTGATATCTAAAGGTGGTATCACTTCTAATGATGTGCTCAGCGTTGGCTTGAACTTGCGCGCAGTCAGATTATTAGGCCAAATTTTACCCGGCTGCTCTTTGGTAACAACTCCAGAGGATCATCCTTTGTTTGCCAATTTACCTGTGGTTCTTTTTCCAGGTAATGTAGGGGATCAAGATGGTTTGCTGACTGTATATCGCCGCCTAAAGTAAATTATGTTGAAGCTAATTAATCGATTTTTTAATAAATCCAGAAAAATTAATGATCAACCTTTAAGTTTTGGTGGGTTACTGGTTATTATTCTGGTGGATATATTTATTTTATACAATGTCTTTTCTGGTCTTGATGATATCACTCAAAGGTATATCAGCCCAGATCAAAGTTATCCTTGCTACAGTCAGTGGCAGGGATATCTTGATCAAGTATCTGCTGATAAAAACTATGAGATAATTCGAGATATAATCAGCACTAAAGATAAACTTAATCCAAATTATAATTATCAACCAGAAAATAAATCACATTTAGGGCAAATAAATACAACTTGTTTAAAGTATGTAAATTACCGTGATCAAGTTAAAAAATCTCTCAGCTTAGAAGTAGTTAATGCCAAGAATTTTAAAGCTACTATTTTAACTAAACCTGAAGTTATCAACTTCATTAATTTTCTCAATCAAAAAGATACCTTCAAAACTCTTAAAGACAATTATGAGCAATCCAAGTTTTGGTATCCAACTATCCAATTTCTCCTACAGGCTCTATTTTTAGTACCTTTAATCATTCTGGCTTACTGGCTCAATAATTTTGCTCAAGCCAAAGGCTATGGCTTGGTTTCCTTGATCACTTGGCATCTATTAATTATCTTTATAATTCCCCTGCTGGTCAAGATTTTTCAATTTTTGCAAATTGGTTTGATTTTTCGCCTCATATCTGATTTTGTTCAGAAAATATTAGGTGGATTGCTATTTTTAATTAATTACTTTTATATCTTAATAATTCCTCTAGTTGGTTATGGAATTATCAAATTCTCCCAAACAATAGCTCGTAAACCCAAAAATCTCAACCAAGCGGCTATTAACCTGCAATATGGCTGTTGTCTTAACTGCGCCAAAAAAATTCACCCCCAGGATTCATATTGCCCCCATTGTGGTTATGCGCAATATTGCCAATGTTCTAATTGTCAGGCTTTGACTTATAAACTGGCTTCTTACTGCAAAGAATGTGGCTATTTTAATGAGTAATGGGCTTTGTGAGATGATACTCTCGGTGCTATATAGGTTTTGTAAGTTGAACTCGACACTGAAAAAGGTATAGAAAAATAACTCAATTAGCTATAAGAGCTAAATAGACTGTCTTTCACCCTAAAACCAATGGAAAAGATCTCAGCAACTAGAGCACAAAATAACTTTGGTGGACTCCTAGACTCTGCCAGACGTATGCCAATAGAGATTACCAAGGAAGGTCGCAGTATAGCGGTGATTCTTGCCATTGAGGAATTTGAGAGGCTCCAGACAATAGAAGATAAGCTTTTGGCATTACAAGCTAAACAAGCAAATGAGGAAGGATATATAGGTGTTGAAGCAAGTGAAGATCTGCTAAACAATCTTCTCAATGTTGAAACCTAATTTCTCTAGGCAGTCAGAAAAGTTTCTTCTCAAGTTGCAAAAGAGACAACCAAAACACGCTAAACAAATTGCCTTAAAGATTTACCGAGCTTTGCTCTGATCCACTCCCTCAAGACTCAAGTCGGCTTCGAGGATATGACTATAAAAGATTTAACGTTGGCGAGTATCGGATAATCTACACCATTAATAAAGAGATACTATTTTTAATCTTTATCGGAAAGCGCAATGATGATGAAGTCTACAACTTGCTCCAGCATTAATTTAACCTGAGTTCGGGATAAGAAAAAGGAGGAAAATATTATCCAACATTAAGAGAAGGTTTTTTTTGGTTGATGACAATAGGCAATGAATCACTGCCAACTTGCTTTACTAATTCAATTCATAATGGCTGGTTATCTGGGGTAAAACTCTTTTTTACCCCCTTTTTTTTCTGGCTGTAGCCGGCACTGGCACTATCCAAAATCCTTCATTTGCCAATGGGAATATTTATAGCGATACGATCACTGCTAATTTAAGATATTAATTAAACTCATAACAAAAACTCATATTAAAACAATCTTTTTGTTGTTTAAATATTGTCTGTTTACATAACTTAACAATATCTAGCAAGAATTGTCAAAGCCCAAAGCCTTTTCTGGCATGCATTTTGTTACTTTTCTCCGTATAGAAAATCGATCAATTTGACAATTCAGTGGAAATACTGATTGTATGATTTATTCAAAAAGCTAATATTAAATCATGAAAGAAAACAAAGAAACAACCTTCTAAAAAAGATAAGTTATACAAGGTTTTTCTGGTTTTCAAAACAAATAAAAAATCACATCCACTGGTGAATTTATCATGACTAACAAAATTTCCTTCCGCTTCCTTTCCGCTTCCGTTGCTGCTATCGGTGCTGCTTTAGCACTTTCTCCTGCTGCTTTTGCTGATAAAGCTGCTACTGGCAATGTTACTGTTACCTCCAATGTCGCTGCTAACTGCATTGCTACTGTATCTGGTAGTGTCAGCTTGACTGGTTATGATTCAGTTGTCGCCAATGCAAGTGGTGGTTCTGACTTGAGCGATAGCAGTACCGCATCTATTGCCTATACTTGCACAAAAGATCTTCCTGTTAAAATCGAACTTGGCTATGGTTCTAATGCTGTTGGAACTCAGCGTAACCTAGCAAATACAGTTAATGGAGATAAAATTGCCTACAATTTACTCGATGGTAGTGCTGCTTGGGGTACCAATGCAAACAGCGCTGCTAAATCAGTAACTGGTACTGGTACT
>Ga0194055_10000263_pt1 | contig 41276 bp, 28 predicted proteins | sample SepL449m_MetaG_FD_155482 | JGI IMG/M metagenome (GOLD analysis project Ga0194055, IMG submission 155482) | Anoxic zone freshwater microbial communities from boreal shield lake in IISD Experimental Lakes Area, Ontario, Canada - Sep2016-L442-9m | ecosystem: Environmental > Aquatic > Freshwater >... | reverse complement strand
TGCCAGAAGTGACGCATAGGCTGCCAGAATCTGGTGAGGCGTGACACCACCGAGAGTCACTGCCAGCAACATGAATGGAAACTGCACCAGCAGCAGAAAAGCGGCTTGAATCAGGCGGCTGGTCGATTTTCCCAGCAGAATGCCGAGTGGGTTCAGGCCCGCCATCATCAGCAGGCCAATCACCTCTTCTTCTTTTTCTTCGGAAATTGCCGTCGCGAAGAAGCCAATCCCGGCACAGGTGATGAAGACGGCATTCAAAATGGCGATTGAAATGAAAAAATGCAGTCCCGGAGCCCCGACGAAACTGGAAAACAGCATATTCTGGAGCAACGCCAGATAAATGAACGCTACGAATGTCAGTCGGAACACGTGGTTCTTCAACTGTCGCGCATCCTGCCGTAGTGATCGCGTCAGAAGTGCGAGGACACCGTGAAACATGGACTCATCCAATTAAACCTGACAGCAACCATCAACCGTTTCAGAATGATTCGGGACGACTATTTCACCCCGCGTTCCGTCAGATCCATGAACGCTTCATTCAAGTGACGTTTGTCTTCGGCAAAGGCCACGATCGGGATATTCAGCCCGAGGATCCCGTGGAGTAACTGGTTTGTATCGAGTTGGGTCTGGTCGAACTCGATGCGGTATTCAGGTCGTCCTTCAATCGATTCCACTTTCAAGACACCCGTCAACTGCCGCAACGATTCGGTCCAGTCGGATTCCCCAGCAACCGTCAATCGATAGGCAGGATGTTCATCACTGGTGAGCAACAATCCGTGCATCGAACCGCTGTATTTCACTTTGCCGCGATCGATGATTGTTACCGCATCGCAAAGCTCGGGCAGTTCACTCAGGATGTGTGAACTGATAAAGATGGTCTTGCCCATCGACCGCAGTGCCTTCAGGATTTCCATCAGTTCAATACGGGCACGGGGATCCAGGCCTGATGCGGGTTCGTCCAGTAACAGCAGATCGGGATCGTTCACCAGAACGCGAGCCAGGCTGGTGCGCTGCTGCATCCCGCGTGACAGGCCGCTGATCAGATCGTTTTTCCGTCCATCCATGTCTGTCAGTGCCAGGACTTCATCGATGACGCGTGTTCGCTGATCGAATGACAATCCATAAGCTGCCGCGAAGAAATCGAGATACTCGTAGACGGTCATTTGCCGGTACGTGCTGAAGTGATCGGGCATGAACCCGATCTTGCGGCGGACCATTTTCTGATCTTCCACCACGTCGTGGCCGAACACTTTGACGACCCCAAACTGCGGTCGCAGCAGAGTGCAGATGATCTTCAGCGATGTCGTCTTCCCTGCCCCGTTGGGACCCACAAATCCGTGCAATGATTTGGGCATGACCTGGAAGCTGACGTGATCGAGTGCTCGTCGTCCTTTGAAGGAATGGACCACATCATCGACTTCAATCACCGGTCGTGTCGTTCCTGAGGAATTCGTGCCAATACTCATCTGGAGGTTCCCAATTTCTGGCAAAGGAATTGCGATCGAGTCGATGTGATAAAAACGAGACGGAAATCAGTTTGCCGTGACTTACTGGCCTGGCAGCGGTATGTCCAGGCTGTAAAGAATCTGGCCGTTCTGAGCTCCGAGGCGATTGTTCTGAACATTAAATTCGGGCGGCATCTTGCTGTAGATAAAGACTCGAGCGATATCATCTGGCAGGCGAATCTGATCGACATCAGAATTGCGAGTGATATTCAGGCTGCGCGCCAACAGCGGCGTCAACATCAATGAGAACCGCTCTTCTGGCTTTGGGCCCGGTGTGTTGTACCCGTATCCATAGTTTTTGTTGTTCGCCCAACCCTGCAGCGAGTCGACTCGCAGCATCGATTTGACATCACCGGAATCAGCCGCGAGTTTCAGTTTTTCGTTCTGCCAGACAAGCGAGTAAAACCGGCCGCGGAACATGAGGTACATGGAATGTGTCGTGGAGGGGGCGATCCCATCAATGTTCAGCAAAAGTTCCTTAAGTCGACCGTCGCTGAAGTCTACTTTATCGACGGTGATCTTCGGACTTCCCGTCGGCAGTTTCATACGGAGTGCGAATTCTCGATTGGAAAATGGAGGGATGTCGACCACGAAGCCACCATCAATCCCGCTATTGATGATCCCGTTAACCTGTTCGGTATCGCTCGTCGTTGAATAGAGAGTGCCGAATCCATCGTGTTTCAGCATGTAATCCGCACCGCTCGTGACAAATACGTTCGACCATTGCGACACATCCATTCCGCCGCCCGGAAGTCCGCGAGCAATCGCTACCGAATGGACCGCAGTCGACTCGCCGTACCCGCGTTGTCCTACAATCGAAAACAGCATGCTGAACAATACGACTGTGCCAAGCAACGCGGCATAGACAACGCGAAAATCTGACCAGCGTTTTCCCAGCAGATAGCAACCGGGAAAGATCATCGCGATATAGACCCAGAACATGAAATGCAGCAGCACCCAGTTGTGATCAGGCTTTGTCATTTCCTTCAATTGGGTCAGGAAGGACACGGATGGGAACGGGTCCGTCCCTTCGCTGTAATTGTAATTCTGCTGATCCTGCTGAGGCGGTGCATCGAATGTGTCGATCACATCTTCGGCCGTTTCGCCTTGAGAAAGGATATTCCTGGGCAGACCCCCGAAGACTCGGCGCGCGTCTGCTTCCAGAAGCTTGTTTCTCTCCATCGGCATCTTCAGGACTCGACCGGTCCCGACGCGAAGTTCGTCCAGAGGCGAATTCAGCGCCGACAAGGGGGCGGCAAACTCGGGATACTTTCCCGTCGGTCCAAGAAACAGCAAAACGGTGCCGCCGAGATGGACCCAGTCGAGAAAGGCATCCTTTTGAGTCGGAATCCACGACCTTGGTTCGCGGTCCAGACCGACCACCTGCAACGCGTCTGTTGCCGAGACAAACGATGGGAACAGCGAATCGGGCATCGATTTCAGGATCCCCGTACGACTCGCCACACCGCTGGGATCGTCCAGAATGATTCGCTGGTACTTTGCGGCGCGAGGTTGCGGTAAATCGAATGAACTGCCGCGTCCGTAGACCAATTGCCACGTTTCGTTGGAGATCGATCCCCCCCATCCCCCGTTGACGTAGGGGTAGAACTGGACCCATTTGTTGGAAAACGAAGAGATCGTGACGGACTCGGTGATTTTGGCGTCGACGTATCCGCCCCCGCCTAACCGCTTGTACAGCGTGATATCGCCAGAAAACGTCTGGGGAGTCTGGTTGCTGATCAGGACCGACAAAACATTAAACCGGTTGGGAGCAACCTTTCCGTTAAAGCCCCAACGGACCTCTTCGACATCAATGGCATTCGCCACGTCGGCCAACCCGTGCCACATCAGCACGGTCAGAACGAAAATTGAAAGAGGGCGAATGATACGTTGAATGTCGTAAAAGATGTCGCGACATCTCGTCGACAGGAATTTCATTCCTGATTCCGTTTCGTACCTGCCGGTCGCTGAATTTGGACTCGGCTGGTGATTCCAACGGGCGAGTTTGAATTCTGGGTCATTCATTTTTCGTCCCGGTTGCGGTCAGGAGTACCGTGAATACGGAGGTTGCGAACTGAGTTGTGAACCCAGACAGAAGATTGTGAAGGCATTCCGTCTGAGCAGCGGAAAGAGTATGTCGTCAACGTTCAGGAAATGGAACTCTCCGACGACGTACGCACTCAGTTCGCCGCCGCACGATTGGCTGAGGCCCACGTTCAAGTCATTTCGAGTACGGTAATTCGGAAGAGTTGGAATGATTCCCAGCACCATGACCAAGCCTCATTACCAGGATTTATGACAACCATAAATCCAAATGACTCTATCCATACACCGTTGCCTGAAACCCCACGGGAGCCAGTGGGGTACCGAAGCCCTTCGGTCAGTTCAGTGGACGACAGACCCTCTCCGAACAAGGGACTTTCCAAAGTAGCCTTCACGCTCCTGCGTGAAGATAGCCGTCTGCAATTGGGCGCCTAATGTTCATCGCATTTACGACTGCCAGGTCGTAAAGGAAAAAGACGGAAGAGGAAACCTTCGGTCGTCGGTTTCTCCGGGGTCGGGAGCCCGTCGTTTATACACAACTCGACCAGTCTTGCAGACCAGAGGCGATCCAGACAGTAACGAAGTCGGTCGTTCGTCGGAAGCCAATCCAGAGTGTTTGGGGGGGCGGATGTGGAACACTCATCTCCGCTGATTTCCACTGATCAGACAGCAAGAAACGGCTTTGACGGCATACGGTTTCGACGCTTACTGGGACTCGCTTCCTCGTGTTCGGGATCAGCGTGAATTAGCGGAGATCAGTGTTCCAAAATTCTTCACGCGAAGACGCGAAGGGTAGAAAAGGGAAGCGGTTGGATGTCTCTCACAGAGTCACGGAGACACAGAGAGAGATAAGAACGAGTTCGGCTCCTCAGTTCGCTTCGCTGCGGCATTTTGACTCTGTGGCTCTGCGCCTCTGTGAGAACCCGCTTTGCAAGGCTTGTTGGTCCGTTTTAGGACTCAAGCGACTTCGTCCGCTTCTTGCTTTTCATTCCAGCAGTCTTCTTTTTCTTGTGCGGCGTGGACTGCCAGAATGGTTTCGTCAGATACGCCAACCGAACCGATCCGACGATCCCCAGCACGAACACGAAGACGCCAAGCACGGGATCCCAGGCTTTGTTTGCCGCGACGGCGTCATGGACCGTCGCATACGGAACAATCTGCTCACCATTTCGTTCGATCTGCCAGACCCAGCGATTCGCCTTGGCGTCCGTCCAGATCGAAATGGTTTCGCCCGATCGCAGTGTTGTCGGCAACGTGTCAGCGTTCGGAAACCAATCCAGGTACTTATACCGCTCGCGGTCAATTACCAGCACCGGATACTCTTCGTGGCGACGGATCCCCGTTTCCAGTTTGACTGTTCCCGTCACCTTTTGTAACGACTCCAGCGGAGTCGGCCGGGAATACAGGTAGGATCTCACGAGCAGTGACACCCCGGCAATCAGACAGCCTACCGCAATCACTGCGACCCGCAGCAATGTTTTAATCTTCACATCGGGGTCGGAATAGGCCATCGGTACGTTCCGTCGGAGAAGTCAGTACGCGGCGGGGACCACTTCAGAGACATCAACTCATTGATTTGGCACCTGTGGGTTGTAACCGTGGATGGCCTGCCTGATGACCATGATCATAGCCTGAATTCAACCCACAGAATACAGATTCCTCACCATCCCGCATTCGTTCTTCCAAGCAGCAAAGTTCCAAATCGTCGAACATCCTCGCTTGCTGCAACGGATTCGCAAAGTATTCTGCGAGTGGCGTCTTTCCACTTCTGCGAAAGCAGGCAATCGTCGAATAATTGTGAAAACGCGATGACCTCGAAGTTGGCGGCAGCAATCAAATCTCGAGTGATTTGAGGATCGCATTTGTTGAGCAATACGGATAGCAGCAGGACTGCAACGGCAAAATAAGGACGATTCCATTCATCGAGCCGACGATATTCCATGCGCCAGCGGAGAAATTGAAGTGTTGCGACTGTCGTCTCTTCACCCAGTTTGATCGCGCTGTCGACAAGTTGAATGATCGTGGATCCTTCGCCATTGAAATATCCGTCGTTTTCGGGTTCGGCCGCGGCACGAATGAGAATTGCACATGAAAGCAATCGCATCCAGTGGTCGCGAGTTGCAGGCGATCCCGATTCTGAGCTCGGATCTTCCGGTTCAGTCCATCGAGTCAGTTCAAGAACCTCTTTCGGCTTCCATTTCATGGGGACATACATCTGGCCCGCCTTAATGGCGAGTAGGCCCTGCAGGTGAGCATCAGAATCCATCCCATAGTCCGCTTCTGCGATCTCACGGAGCATGGAATCGTCAACTCGCCGAAAAGCAAGATCGAGGAGCGGGTCCTTTGTCGGCTCGAAATACCTCATGGTCTCTGCTGCCATCTTCAGTTGCTTTGCTGGCAAGTGTTATCGTCACCACCTCCGTTGAAAAAGACGAGAAGAGGAGACCTTCGGTCGTCGGTTTCGGCGGGGTCGGGAGACCCGCGCCGAACAACGTCGCGATTCGTGCATCAGCGCCCTGCCATCCTGCCGCAACCGACGTCGGAAAATGGCAATCACAGGACCTGACGTTGGGCCGCAATTACTTTGGTGGCTGGCTGCTGAGTTGGACCAGCGCCTCGAGAGCACGAACTCGTTGAATCTCGTTCAACTTCAGATAACGGTGTTTGCCATCGGCCTTCGGTTCGAATGTCGTAAAGCCATCCTTTTCAACGATGACGCGTCCCGGTGCCGAAAGATCAAAGTAACCCCGATCTGGATGTACCGCGTACAAGACGCTGGTCAAGTCCCAGGTTGGACGATTGTGTGGCGGCTTTTCGTAGCGGCGATAGGCTTCGGCCAGCGGATGATCGGGAATGTACCCATAGTCTTTGATGATGCTTTCCGAGGGATAGGGCAACGCAATCCCGATCTCAAATCCACTCCAAACGACATCCGTTGGCCATTCATCGGCCAGCTTCCGGCAGTTTTCAATGTCCTGAACAACGTTGTATTCGCAATAGTGCTTGTTATCACCGATCGCCGTGAATGCTCCGGCCATGATGGAAAGGAGCTTTACCTTTTGCCGAATCAGATCCATTCCCGATAGCGGCGAGGCGGCATCTGGCTTCGAATCAATGAGTCTCGCCAGGTTTGTAGAAAACCCGACCTGGGCGATGCTCACGGAACCATCGGGCTGCGCTGCCAATGTCTTACGAAGCAGTGAGACCGCTTCTGGAGCATCTTTGCTGGCGAGCAGGTCGTGCGGATACCGGAACGCCTCTCCCTTTTTCTCGGCGGCCATCGGCAGGAACTTGCCGGGTTCTGGCGTCTTTCCCGGCCGGACGACGCCAATCGGAGTGTCAGGCCGACCATAGAAGGTATTGATGGCATCGACGAATGGACCGGCCAGTTCACTATCCTTGGTGATGGTGACTGCCAGAAGGCGACAGGCCCCGCGCGATTCCAGCGAATGAATCATCCCCTGTGCCAGGACGTCGTCGACATCGTTTCCGATATCCGTATCAAAAATTAATCGCACGGGTTCGGCCGCACCGAGTCCATTCGGTGATAATGGAATGGCGAGCGAGCAGGCGATGATCAGGAGAACAGAAAAACGACAATCCGGCAGCAGCATGACAGTTCCTTTAAGGGGATGCTTCTGGCGCAAGTAGAGTTTTACGAACGCCATCCAGCATCCGAAGTGAAACCGTATGCAACAGGTTTGTCAAACGTAGGTGATGTGCGGTTGGTGGCCCTGCCCTGCTTGCGACGCAATCGCGGTACATCCCTGAGGCTTTGGATGGGATGCAAATGTCTGTCGCTAAATATGTTGCGGAAAACCGCAGCCTGCAGGTCAGGGAGGCAGATCGATCTTCTCGCGTTTGGCGGCCTGTGATAAAACAAGGGCCTCCCGAACTTACCCATGAATTGAATTGTCCCAAGATCAGATTCGAGAAGATGCGCGTCTTCGGCGCGGGTCAATTGATCCTCCCGAAACGATTCGGTTTCGTTTTCGCGGTCACCATCCTGAGACTTCGCAATTTGTTTTGAAATGAGAATGCCGTGTGGTATTTAACCGGTGCGAAGCGGGCGATTGTGATCGCCGGCTGCCTGGCTGCCGCCTATACCCAACTGACAACGTCGCCCGCGACGATTCGCTATCTGCGTTCCATCGGCGGCAATGAACTGCATATCGGTATCCTGGGGGCACTCCCGACGCTGATGTTGTTCATGCAATTCATTTCAGGAGTTGTCGTCAATCACTTGCGGCATCGCCGGCGCCTGTGGTTCTGGGCCGCCATGACGCACCGCCTGCTATTACTGCCGACGGCTCTCGGTCCATGGTTGTTTCCTGGCATGTCCTCCGAATTCTGGGTGGTGACATTACTGGTGACGACCGCCATGAACCAGGCACTGCTCCATTTCAGCTCCCCTCTGTGGCTCAGTTGGATGGGCGATTATTTGCCCCACGAAGGTCTCAGCCATTTCTGGGGGCATCGCCAGTTCTGGATGCAGATTACCGCGGCGGCATCGTTGGCCGTCGCGGCCTTTCTGCTCTTTAAGACGGAACTCGGCATTGAAGCCGGTTATGCCGTGTTGACGTGCATTGGCACACTTTGCGGGGTACTGGATCTGCTGTTGTTTCATCGCATCTACGAGCCGGAAGTGACACAGGTTCCGAGTCCTCGCTTGCGGCAGGTTTTGAGTGCGCCATTTCGCAATAAGGACTTCCGCCGCTACATCCGGTTCATGTGCTATTGGAACTTCGCCGCCATGGCGGGGGCTCCATTTATCAGCTTGTATCTGCTGGAAGAGGTGCAGATGGACCTGTTCCGAGTTCTGTTGCTGTGGACCATTTCGTGGGTCGGCGGAGCGATGTTTTCGCGGACCCTCGGCTACTGGGCTGATCGGTATGGGACTCGCCCGGTGCTGGTGATTTGCGTCGCCTCAAAATCAGCGAACATGCTGGCTTTGTTGCTGACCCCGCACAATCCCGACATTGCCTTCTGGGTGCTGGCTCCGTTCTTCATGCTGGATGCCGCTCAAAATGCGGGAATTCTGATCGCCAACAATGGATTCATGATCAAGCATTCGCCGACAGAAAACCGGACAATGTATATCGCAGCGACCCAGGCACTGGCGGGGATCGTCGGGGGAGTCACCTCGATCGCTGCCGGATGGATCATGACGCAACTGGCGGGGCGGACATGGAATGTGGGGGGATTCGTCATGAGTCACTTCCAGATGATGTTTGCCGCGAGCATCCTGCTGCGGTGGTTTGCACTGCTGCTGGTACAGTCGGTTCGCGAACCGAATTCGAATCCCACGATGACTCTTGTGGCGGATGTCGTGGAATCGATCTCCTGGCGGGGGATGTTTCTCTCGGCGGGAATCAATGATGAAGTTCCTGCGGAAATTGCTATCAGCGAACCGGAATCGCCCAGATCGACATCCGTTCCTCCACCGCGATTTGTCGAGAAAACACGATCTCGCAGTGTGACTCGGCCGTCGTGAGAATTCGTCGGGGCGAGTCGATTTTGCCGCAACTGGAATCGCTCCGTTCAACGTCTTCAGTGTTCTCCGTGTCCCATCATAAGCAGCAGGTCCAATGCCTTTTTGAAGCTGGGCAGGATGTAGGGTGGGACCAATGGCGCTTCGCAGCGCCGGCCCACCATCAATTCTCCACGTTTCCTGATGGTGGGCCGGCGCTCGAAGCGAACTGGTCCCACCCTACATTGAAAAAGCCGTTTGCCCTGTCATAAGCAGCAATCCACGTTGAAATGATTTGACGCTTTCCGCTATCCTCGCGGCTCTCGACCTGTGGAGTCGTTCCAACCCAATACGATACGTTGAAATCACAATGGCACCAAAAACCGCAATCACACCGACCCGTTCCGAAAACTATGCCGAATGGTATCAGCAAGTTGTGAAAGCCGCCGATCTGGCGGAAGTGTCGCCTGTTCGTGGTTGCATGGTGATCAAGCCCTGGGGCTGTGCTCTCTGGGAAAATATTCATCGAGTTCTCGATGGAATGTTTCAGGAAACCGGGCACGAAAATGCCTATTTCCCGCTGTTCATTCCCATAAGTTTCCTGCAGTCTGAAGCGGATCACGTTGACGGCTTTGCCAAAGAGTGCGCTGTCGTCACGCATCATCGCCTGACAATGAACTCCGAAGGGAAACTCGTTCCCGACGGATTGCTGGAAGAACCGTTGATTGTTCGGCCGACGAGTGAAACGATCATCGGTGCGACGTACGCCAAGTGGGTCCAGTCGTACCGCGACCTGCCCATCAAGATCAATCAATGGGCCAACGTTGTCCGTTGGGAAATGCGACCTCGCGTCTTCCTGCGAACCGCGGAATTCCTCTGGCAGGAAGGTCACACGGCTCACGCTACGGAAGCTGAAGCTCGTGAAGAAACGCACACGATGCTGAAGACGTACGAGCGATTCGCCCGGGACTACATGGCAATGCCGGTCGTCTGCGGTGAGAAACCAAGTGGCGAACGCTTCCCCGGTGCCGTGGCGACATATTCCATCGAAGCGATGATGCAGGATCGCAAGGCATTGCAGGCCGGAACGTCGCATTTCCTGGGGCAGAATTTTGCCAAGGCCCAGGGAATCAAGTTCCAGGATCGTGATACTCAGGAGAAATTTGCCTGGACCACGTCATGGGGAGTTTCCACGCGGTTGATCGGTGCCCTGATCATGACGCACAGCGATGACAACGGGCTCGTTCTTCCTCCACGCCTGGCCCCGAAGCACGTGGCCATCGTTCCGATCTACAAGAACGACGCCGAAAAAGAAGGTGTCATCCAGTATGCAAATCGAATTCGCAGCCTGTTGATGGCCGAACGCTATGAAGGTGAGACGATTCGAGTCACGATCGATGACCGTGACATGCGGTTCGGTGATCGAGCCTGGTACCAGGTCAAGCACGGCGTGCCGTTGCGAGTGGAGGTTGGCCCCAAGGAAGTTGAGGCCGGGACCGTCACTGTCTTCCGTCGTAACACGCTCGCAAAGGAAAACATGACGGTCGAACAACTGGTCGCGACCGCCGCGACGCAGTTGCAGACGATTCAGCGGGAATTGTTCGAGACGGCCGAAAAGTTCCTCAAGGCGAATTCTGTACGAGTACAAACGCGTGATGAACTGCTGGCCTTCCTGGGTGATTCCGACGAAGGTTCTATGGAAAACGGCGGCTTCGCCTATGCCCACTTCTGCGACAAACCCGAAATGTACGAATGGCTGAAGCAGCATCGTCTGACGGTACGGTGTGCGCCGCTGGACGAACCGAAGACGCCCGGAAAGTGCGTCTTTTCGGGCGAGGATACTGACACTGTCGGCGTCTTCGCGAAGTCCTATTGAGACACGCTACGACACGTCCCCGACCAGTTCGCGGATGGGCTCGCCATTTTCAACGAGATACAACGGTCGCCCGGCCCGGTCGGGAAACGACGTGGTTCGTCCATCGATGCCGAGATGATGATAGATCGTTGCTGCGACGTCTTCCGGGGAAAGCGGGCGTTCTGCGACATAGGCACCATGTTCGTCCGAGGCGCCGACGGTGATTCCTTGTCGCAGGGAACCGCCACCCATGGCGACGCTGAAGGTATGTCCCCAGTGATCGCGACCGGCGGCATCGTTCATTCGCGGAGTGCGACCGAATTCGCCCATGGCGACGATCATGGTCCGCTCATACAGACCTCGATCCACCAGGTCTCGCACCAGCGCCGCCATGGCACAGTCAAATGGAGGTAACAGCAGTTTGGCGCCTTCCGCCGTGGCGTAGCGATTGGCTGTGCCATGATGGTCCCAGGGCTGTGTGTTTACGGTGACGAACGTCACGCCTCGTTCGACCAGTCGACGTGCCAGCAGGGCACTCTGGCCGAATTCGTGGCGACCGTAGGAATCGCGCACAGCTTCTGATTCGGCCGTGATCTCAAACGCTTCACGGACTCGTTCGCTGGTGAGCAGATCGAATGCCGCGTGATAATGACCATCCATGTCGCGCATCGACTGTTCAACCTGGCGCCGTTGACGATCCATCGTTGTCAGCAGCGATTGACGATCTCGCAACCGATCGAATGTCAGTCCACCCGCCAGCGTCAGGTCTCGCACGCGGTAGCTGGCGGAATTGGGGTCAGAATTGACGACGAACGGGTTTGCGGCTCCCCCCAGATACGTGGCATAGTGGAAGAGATTATCCGTCCCGCCACGCAGATGCGGCGCCGCCGCGTAGGCCGGCATACCGCTGACATTGGGACCTCGTACGGCTGCGACCGCAGATCCCAGTGAAGGACGGCGCTGAATCGCGTTGTCTGGTTTATTGAAATCCGGACCTTCAAATCCGGTGAGCATCCAGTGGTTGCCTTTGGTGTGATCTCCACTGCCATGTCGAACGCTGCGGCAAATGGCGAGTTTGTCCATCACCTGAGCGGACTTCGGCAGCATGTCACTGAACAGGATTCCGGGAACACTGGTCTGAATCGCGCCAAATGGTCCGCGGTACTGATCGACCGCCTTGGGTTTGGGGTCCCACGTTTCATGATGGCCCGGCCCGCCACTCATCCAGAGCAGGATCACACTCGTTCCTGCCGCTCCCGGCCGAAACGACTTGCCTGCGGCCAGAGCCCTGCCCTGCAGAAATTGAGGAAGCGAGAGTCCGCCGAGTCCCAGCATTCCGGCCTGAACAAAATTGCGGCGCGACCAACCTTCGCAATCCGTTCCCGATTGTCCTGTGACTCTGAACAACATGGTTTTCTTGCTTTCTTGAGTATCGCCAGCCACCCGTCACATCAGAATATCGTCCGAATCTAGAAAACATCAACAGCAGTTGATGCCAACTGTGCGGTTATCCGAGTAAATCCGGGCCTCGGTCCAGCGTCAGCCACCCTGTGGTTGTGTGATCTATTGTCACTCGGCGACCTGCGACTTACCTCTGCGTCCTCAGCGCTCTCTGCGTTTCAAAAGCAAATCGGTAGAAACGCGGAGGGCGCAGAGATCGCAGAGGCGAAGCAGGAGGATTTGAATTTCATTCGGGTCTGAGCAACTTCAGATTGTCGAGGGCTCTCCGAAATCAGAATTCTTGATGTCAGCGGTCAGGGCGCGAGCAAGTTAGACCAACAAGAAGCTCCGTGGCAGAGGTCTTGTGGTTTGTGCTGGTAACCTACATTTCATCGGATGCGGCGTCTTCCAGGCCAAGGGCTTGTTGGAGAATACGGCGTTCGGTCGTATTGAGATCCAGAAGAACTCGATCGTCGCGTTGGATCAGGTATTGAATGCCAACACGGAAGATTCTCAGCGGCAGTTCCAAGTCTGCGTGCGGAGCGCCGAGTTCCAGCCAAATGTCTCGCCAGAGACAAAGTGCCTTCTCACTCAACATCTCCGCGTTGATCTTCTTCAGGCTGCGAACCAGTCCATCACCTAACCGTGTGAGATGCTTCGCTTCGGCATAGATTTCGATGAGTGTTTTTACTTTCTGGAGAAGCTCATCGCGGCCGCTGCTCGTCGTGTGGATGGCATGTACGATCGATTCATGATCAGCCTTGGCATCGACGGGGTGAGCACGAAAGGTCTCTCGTAACTCCTGGAATCCCTCCACCCATCGAGCGGTGGCAAACAGACACTCAGCTTTGTTAAATGCTGCGTAGCCAAAACTCGGGTCGATCTTCAACGACATTTCCAGGGATTCAATCGCCAAATCGTGACAACCGAGTCCGTGGAGCGCACAGCCTTTGTTGCTCCAAGCTGTAGCGTCGTGCGGTTCTATTTCCAACGCCTTGTCGTAACATTCAATCGCCGCCTTGTAATCAGCGAGATCGTTGAATGAATTGCCTTTGTTGTTCCAAGCCGTTGCGTCGTGTGGTTCTATTTCCAATGCCTTGTCGTAGCATTCGATCGCGGCTCTGTAATCGCGGAGATCGTAGAATGAATTGCCTTTGTTGTTCCACGTAGATGCGTCTTGTGGGGCAATCTCTAGCGACTTGTTGTGGCATTCGATTGCAGCGTCATGTCGGCCTAGATCGTTGAGTGAATTCCCCTTACTACTCCATGCGATTGCGTCTCGTGGTTCGATCTCCAACACTTTGTCGTAGCACGCGATTGCAGTGTCGTAACGGCCGAGGTGCCGCAGCGCGCAGCCCTTGTTGCTCCACGCTGCTGCGTCTCGTGGTTTGATCTGCAACGCCTTGTCGTAGCATACGATTGCAGCATCGTAGCGACCGATCGCACTGAGTGAAGCACCTATGTTATTCCACGCAAATTTATCTTGCGCGTCGATCGCCAATACCTTCTCATAAGCGATGATCGCCTCTGTGTGGCGATGCATAACAGCAAAATAGAATCCCAACTCAAGCCAATTCGATGTCGACGGTTCGATGTGGGCTCGTTCTTCAAGAACTTGAAGGAGTTCTTCAAGACGACCTTCGGATTTGGCTCGTTCGATCTCTTCCTGCAATAGCCGTAATCGGGGATCGGGACTCGATCGAGATAATTCCATCGCAGCGGACAGATGTGAGCGTAATGACTCAGAACCAGCCCGGCGGAGCATGACCGGGAATTGGTCGGGGCTGTACCAGACTCGCAGAAATGCCACAAGCATCCGGAGTGGCTTTCGGCGTTTATCCTTGACTTCGCTCGCCAGTCGCATCAGCGGTTCGGCGAGTTCATAGAGGGATTCCCGGCCACGGGGGGTGCGGAGGACATAGCCATACTCCAGCAATTTTTTCAACTGGCTGCCGATCGTGTTTTCTGCCGCCATCAGGTTGTGAGCGATGTGTTTGGGTGTCACCGGAGAATCCTGGCTGCACAGGTATTCGACGATCTGCCGCTGCTGTGGTGACAGCCAGCGCATCCGCTCCTGATAATATGGAGTCAGTTCGTCCGCCATCTTTTCGAATGGCTGAGAAAGTTCGTCGAGAGATTCTCGCGTAATGAAGCCCGACAGGACGACGTAGATTCGATGGTTACCTCCTGCCAGATGATGCAACGCCCGTACGCGCGAGCGGCCATCCGGCGTGTTCAGGAACGCAACCAGATCCTGTTGTTGCCGACTTACTGCGATCCGGCTGAGCAGGTCGGCAGAATCTTTGACGCCGAGCGGTCGCAGATGAATTGTCTCGAAGAAACCGAAGAAAGGTTCGGTCCGTTTTTTGATCGGTTCGGATAAGCGCTGCGTACTGGCAACGATGCAGGCGATCGGATGCTCCTGCAGAAACGATCTCCATTGCTTTTGACCGATTGTTCCCAGTCCTTCAAAAATCAAGTCGAGGTTTTCGATGAGCAGCAGTAGCGTCTTGTCGCCGAACGCGGCCGCAAGCCGTGTTTCCAGTTCGCGCTGGATCTCTTCGGTCGGCCGCCCCAGCAGTTTTTGAAGCCACTCTAAGGGGAATTCGTCTGGATGATTCTCTGCCAGCAGTTCGTAGATGCGTTTGAGCAACTGCGCGAATGACGTAACAGTTTCATCTTCCAGAAACCAAGCAATGCGGACTTTCGGTGTCAGCGATGTGTCCTGGGTGATCCGGTGGTCGAGCAATGAAATCAAATGGGTCTTGCCGATCCCTCGTGGCCCGACCAGCAACAGATGATGCCGGTTACCCGTATTGACGCTCTCGGCTGCCTTTTCAACGATGTCGTTGAGCAGGTCATGCCGCTGGACAAAGATTTCCTCCAGCAACCGCGGGTGAGTCCGGCTGGGGGTGAATCGCCAGATGAATTCGTGGTCGCTCATGACAATCCCCGATCCAGTTTCCACCAACGACGGATCAACGGAAATCGAAACTCGTACATCCCTGCTGTCGTCCGAGTCAGATAATGGTCGCGATGCATCAGCTTGAGAAGTTCGCGCAGGTGTTCAGCGTCACTCAAAGCATCAGTCTGCGAATTGATCGCGATTTGTAGTTCGCTCACACTGAAGGGTTTATCTGCAGCAGCCAGCGTGTCGAGGATCAGCAGAACGATTTTCGCGTCGTTGCTTTGGAGGTAGTAGATCCCGATGCGAGTCCGAAAGTGGGCCAGTTCCCATGGATCGTTGGGGTCGACCAGTTGTCGCTCAACCAGTTCATGGATTTGTTCCGGATCTGCCCGAAGTCCGTCCTGCTTGAGACCGCTGACAATGTTGTGAATATAGAACGGAAACCGATCGGCTTCGTCGGCGATGGCAGCGGCGGCGACGTCGAGATCCGTGGTCACGAGTTTTTCACCTTTGATCAACGCTTTGGCCAGTTCTGCCGCATCCGCGGGCGCGAGAGGTGTGACCTCAATTGCGTACATGTCGTTGACGGGTGCGGTGGCGACATGGGCCGCGTTGATGCTTGCAAGGACATGGTGCAGTCCGATCGATCCGGTGAAGACCATCCTGAGGTCAGGGTGCTCCTGACGCAAACTTCGGAGCGTGTCCAACACTTCTGCAGCAGCCTGCTCGCCATCCTGCTTCCGAATGTTGTCGATCATGTAGGGAACTTCGTCCCAGAACAGTACCAGCCTCTGGTCAGCTTTCTCCTTATTCGCCATCAAGTCCTCAATGGTTTTGATGAGCAGTGACTTCCAAGGGCGGCGTTCCTTTTTCTTGTAGTCGCCGAACTCATAATCGTCAAAAATCTTTTTGGCGGAGTTGGCCGTCTGCTTCCAGAACCCAAGATATTGAGCGACCGAATCATAGACCCCACGAGCAAATTCGTCGGCGGACCGGATTTTTTCGAGGTCTTGAAACACCGGAAACCAGCCCGGTCGCGGATGAGCCACCATTCGTTTCATGATGCACGTCTTGCCGATCCGCCGTTCGGCGTTGATCAGTACGCACTGTTGTTCCAATCGATCCCAGATCAATTCGATCAATTGATTGCGTCCGAAAACGTATTCCGGCGCAATGTGCCCACCTGGATTGGCTTTCATTTCGACTGGCATCATCAACTCCTATTGGCCGTGAACCATACACCGCGATTATTGTACGTTAAAAACGACGTACGTCAATGGTGACGTACGTCGTGTTCGGTGTGTCTGGTTGCGATTCGGTCGGAGTTGTGGCTTTTTTTCTGGTGTAACGTGTTATTGGGTAGGTTGTTGTGAGAGTTGTGTGCGGAAGTTGCCTCGCACCAATGGTCGTGAGTTTTTTCATTCCGACGCCTGAATCACGCCTTGGGACGGCCAAACGCCATGACCCACAATGCCCGTTGTGTATCGCGTGTCAGCGTGAACATCGTCGGAATCAGGAACAGCGTAAAGACCGTCGAAACGACCAGTCCTGCCAGTACGACCGCACCCAGTCCGCGATAGAGTTCGCTGCCTGCTCCGGGGAACAAGACCAGTGGCAGCAATCCCAGGACCGTTGTTACCGTCGTCATCAACATCGGTCGCAATCGGGACCGGACGGCTTCGATGACCGCTTCCCGGTCGGTCATCCCCTGCTGGCGGATCAGATGCAGAGCCTGATCGACGATCAGAATTGCGTTGTTCACCACGGTTCCGATCAGGATCACGAAGCCGAGCATTGTCAGAACGTCCAGCATCTGAGGGGGCTGGCCCAGCAGCTTCAGGTAATAGTTGAGCAAGACCAGGCCACCGAGGCCACCGACTGCGCCCAGCGGCACGCTGAAGATGATGATGAACGGATAGACCCACGATTCGTAAAGTGCCGCCATCAACAGGTAAGTGATCAGCAGCGCCAGGATCACATTGAATTGCAGCGCCTTCCACGTTTCACGCAGCTTGTCTGCCGTACCTGCCAGAACGATGCGGTAGCCCCCTTCGAGTTGACCAGAATTGGTGAGCGGATCGACGATTTGCGTCTGAATGATCCTCATCGCCTCTTCCAGCGGGACTTGTGGTGGAGGCGACACTTGAATCGTGATCGCACGCTCACGCTCACGATGGTTCACTTGTTCCGGGCCACTTGCCAACAGAACATCTGCCAAGGCCGCGAGTGGGACGAGTTGCCCGGATGGGGTCGCAATCGGCAGATTGGCGACGTCCTGAGTTTTCTGTGTGAAGTCGCTGCGGCCGCGAATTGTCAGGTCAATCTTGTCGCCATCGAGGAAATAGTCTCCCGCATATGCACCGTCGACAAGTGCATCGACCGTATAGCCCAGTTCAGCAGCACTCATTCCCATTTCTGCCGATTGCATCAGCAGTGGCTTCACGTGCAATTCGGGACTCGAAAGATCCAGGCTGGGGATCGGACGTGCCTGACAGTTTGGAATCAGGGCAAAAATCGGCTTCAAAAGCTGTTGCGGCATGCTTGGCTGATCACCACCAAGAATTCGACCGCCGAACTGGACCAGTTTGGTCAATTCAGGACCTGTGATTTCAATGTCGATCGACCGACCTGCCGTCAGCCCCTGCGAGAACAGACTGGATTGAAAGACGACGGCGAACGTTCCCGGGATTTTTGATCCGACACCGCGGATGATCGGAATCAATTCGGCTGCACGCGTGGCATCGGAGGCACGCGCTCCGATAAAGACGGCTTTTCCTCGCGCCACGAAGAACAGGTCGGCGATGATCGGCGTCGTCATCTTCTTGGCTTCTTCACTGCCGGGGTCGACGTCCCAATAGGGCTTCAGGTCTCGTTCCACCTGCTGCCCCATTTCGGTCAGTGTATCCATGTTGTAACCGGGAGGTGGAATCAGGATTGCGAAGACAAGATTTCGATTCCCGTTTGGCAGGTATTCCATGGAGGGCCACCACAACCATGTCAGGCCAACGCACGCCGCCAGCATCAGTGCCACGGTTAGTAACCGGGTCACGACGTGAAGCTGGATGAATCGATTGAGTGCCGTGACGCCGTTCAATCCCAAGTTTCCCAGGGATTCAATCAACCAGACCACGCCAGTTGACGTGAGCTGCGTTGGCGCAGCCGAACTGCCGCCCGTGATCGCGCGATTTGTTTTCTCGGTGTTAATTGCACCTGAGGAACCGTCGCTCCGTTTGCCAAGGATGCGAACCGCTGCAGGTGGGATGACGACGATGGCCACGATGACCGACAAACCGACGGCACCCGAGATGGCCAGCGCGATATCGCGGAACAACTGCCCCGCTTCTTCTTGAACGAAGATGACCGGCAGGAAGACTGCGACCGTCGTCAGTGTCGAAGCCAGGATCGCACCCCAGACTTCTTCGGTCCCTCGCACCGTGGCTTCGAGTGCCGATTCGCCCTGTTCCCATCGACTGTAGATATTTTCCAGCACAACGATCGCGTTGTCGACCAGCATCCCCACGGCAAACGCCAGACCAGCCAGGCTGATGACGTTCAAAGATCGTCCCAAGAGCGCCATGATCAGGAACGTGCCGATGATCGATGTCGGAATGGCCAGGCCGATGATCAGTGCCCCGCGGGCGTACCAAAGACCGGACACCACGATCAATGCCAGGCAGGCGGCGAAGTAGTAGGGATGGATATAGACCGCAGCCAGGCCAGATATCAGGATCAAGGGAGCGATAATCAGGGTGCGAAGGTTCAAGTGCAGAAAGATCATCAGCACGACCATCGTCAGTGCCCCGCCGAGGAAGATGTTTTCACGGACGAGATTGATGGCGGAGTGGATATATTCGGTTTCGTCGTAAACCTGCGTTAATTCCAGACCTCGTCGTTTCAACAGGTTGTTGTTCAGATTCGCGTTTGTGGCACGCAGCCCGTCCATCACATCCAGCACGTTCGCGTTGTTTTCTCGCAGGACGCGAACGGCGATACTGTCGGAGCCAAATCGGCGGACCAGGCCGTCCGGTTTGCGAAAGCCTTCTTCGACCTCGGCCACATCGGAAACATAAACAGGCTTCCCGTTTCGGACGGCCAGCAACTGTCGTTCAACCTGTTCCCTGGACCGAAACTGATTCAGCGTCCGAACAACCCAGCGTCGCTTCCCTTCCCAGAAGTCTCCCCCGGAGGTGTCCTTGTTCTGACCTCGAAGGGAATTGCGAACATCGTAGACAGTCAATTGCCGAGCAGCCAATTCTTCCGGGTGAACAACGACTTGAAGTTCGTCGATCAACCCGCCGATGACGTCCGCATTAGCAACGCCGGGGACTCGCTCGAAGGCCGATTCGATGTAGTCTTCTGCAAAACGGCGCAACTTGGTCACTTCGAGATTTGGAGGGAGCAGCGTCGCGGCTTCCGGGTGTTCTTTGACGAGTTCCCGCAGGCGATACATCCGGACACCACCGCTGGCGGCACTCAGCACCTTTTCGAATGGACTTTTCAATTCAGGATGCTTTTCGAGGAAGTCGTGGATTTCGCCATCTGACGGGGGCCGCAATGTCATCACGAACCAGGCGATGGGCTGGTTGGATGAGTTCGATGTACTGATCACAGGCTGGTCGGCGTTTTCGGGATAAGCTGTGACCTGCTGCAGTCGGCTGTTGACCTTCAACAACGCCTCATCCATATCGGTACCGACGGCGAATTCCAGCGTGATCGTCCCGACGGAGTCCGTACTTTCGGACGAGAGCTTGGTGATCCCTTCGACACTCTTGAGCGCTTCTTCCTGTTCGCGAACGATTTCCTGTTCGACTTCCTGCGGGCTGGCACCTGGCCAGTTGGTTGTAATGGTCAGGGACGGGGTCTGGACTTCGGGGGTCAACTGCATTGGCATCGAAAAGAGCGAGATGACGCCGAACAGGCCCATCAGCATCACGGCGACCGTGACTTTGACCGGGTTCTTTACAAAGGTTTCAACAAGCGACATCGAACGGTGTCCAAAATCCAGAGTCAAATCACGTCGAATTTTGTGGAACAGTTTTCAAGCAGGCTGACCGTCACACTGGGGAGCGGCTTCCAACCCAGAGGCATAGAAGATTGCTCCTGACGGGTTCAATCATTTGGCCGGAGCAGCCGATGAATCAGTCTCGGGAGGCTTGCGCGTTTCCAGCACGCTGATCAACTGACCGGGAAGCAGTCGTTCATTCCCGACGACAACAACTTGCTGATCAACCGTTAATGCTCCCGTGACCGCGATCCAGTTCCCATGTGCCACACCGAGTTCAACGGGGACGGGGCGGACCTTGCCAGCGGGTTTTGGCCCCTTGGGATCGATCCCCTTCAGGTCGGCATCCTCGGCGGGGCCGACAATCCAGACCATCGGCGATTGACCACCGAGGACGATAGCATCCTTGGGGACGAGCGTTGATTGGCGTTGTTCTCCGGTTGGCAGAGCCGCTCGAGCCAGCATCCCTGCCTTCAGCAACGGACCGTCTTCGCGAATCACATTCTTGATGCGCACTTTGACTGGGAACGTCCGTGATCTGATATCGGCCTGAGGTGTGATGACTTTGACCTCACCGACAAATACCATCGATTTGAGGGCCGGGACGTCCACGCGAACGGATGCACCGAGACGGACGTGTTCGATCTGGGTATCGAGAACATGAGCCTCAACGTCGACTTCATCGAGATAGACCACTTCGGCGACGATCTGCCCTCGCGTGACCCATTCGCCGATTTCCGTTCGCTCGGCAACGACGTATCCATCGAACGGGGAAATCATCGTGTGCTTTTTTAACTGGTCCTGCAGTTGGCTGACGATCGCCTTTTGTTCGGCAACTTTCGCACGAGACTGCTCGATTTTTTCCGGTCGTGGCCCCTGCTTCATCAAGTCCAGCGCCAGCCGATCGGATTCGTACTGCTGTTCGGCAGCCACGGACATCGATCGATCTTCTTCTAACTGATCGAGCGTTCCAGACTGACCTCGCTCGACCAGTTGTGCCGTTCGCTTGGCACGAGCGACCGCATAATCGCGCCGGGCTCGAGCAACTTCCATCCGAGCTGCTGCCTGCAGGATTTCTTCCTTGCGCCAGCCATTTTCCAGCTCGCGCAATTCTTCCCCTCGCAATTTCAGTTCGGCTTCGGCCGCAGTGATCGATAGATTGATGGTTTCGGTCAAAAGCTTGGCCAGCGGCTGACCCTTGGTGACACGATCCCCTTCGTTGACCGGGTATTCTGCCACGCGGCCATCGACTGCCGAGCCGACCGAACTCTTTTTGACCGGCATCACTGTCCCGACAAACGTCTGGCCAGTGGCAACAGAACGTTCCGTGACGGGCGCGACGACAACGGGCGAAATCCGTACCTGCCCACAAACGATCGAGGAATGAAAAAGGGAAGCAACACAGCAAAGTGCAGGAAGTAAACAAGGTGATTTCTGTAACGGCACCGTGAAGTTCCAGTCGAGAGATTAAGAGTGATAAACAGGTGGGGATACCAAGTCCGTTTACGCTGTCGTAGTCGGAAAAACGGCCATCATCAGCGCCACTAGATTCGTGGAATGTACCAAGTAGGATATCGTGTCGGGGTATTGGTTTGTATCCTTTTTTGTGTTCCGGGAAAACTTCACCGAAGATCGATGTGGCTGCTGATTGACCTGCCGGACTGCTTTGATGACAATCTCGCGGGTCATCAGGACATTCGCACACCCACACCATAGCCGAATTCGCAATCAGGATTGCCGCGATGCCATACAACTTTGAGCCGACAGTTCATCATCGACGATTCGTCCTTGTGGGGTTGCTGGCATTCGGGTGTTTCGGATGTGGGGCGGATCAGTACCAGTTGCGGCTGAAGGAGTCGGCAGCGTACTACAAGTACCTGGACAACATTGAACAGAATGTTGCTCCCAAGTGGTTCAACGGAATTGTCGAAAGCTTGCGAGTTCCAAAGCAGTTTGTACAGATTCCCGCTCCTGTCCCGGTCAAGAAAGAGGATGGAACCGAGGAACTTCCTGCCGTCGATCCCAGGCAGCCCGATTTCATGAATCTCGTTTTTCCGACGGCTGGGCTGATGGGAGCATGGGAAACGCCGTTTACGGTTCCGCTGGCAGACGGCAGCACGGAAGTTTGCAAGGGCTACATTTATGTCCTGAGTAATTACTGGAGTTTCCCTGGCGACGATGCCTTGAAGTTCGGCGACCAGATGGTGCAACTGGTCGGTGATGCGTTGGAAGATCCAATTCCAGACGACAAGCTCAAGGATCCGATCACCGAATCACATCCCAAGAAAGGGACGTACATCCCCGAAGCAACCTATAGTGTCTTCGAGTTCCATCCCAAGCCCATCAAGCTTAAGACGGCAGAGCGTGATGCGACGGTGAATTACACATTTACGATGTACCGAAAAATGAACAACGGCGATATCCAGGGAATTATTCTGCTCGCCATTCCAGAAAACGTTTCTTCCCAGGAAAAGATTCTCGAGCGAACGGCAATGATGCTGGATCACTTCCAGATCACCAGGACACCACCCAAGGACAAGGGGGCTTCCGGTCCGGCAACAGCCGCCCCTGCTGCGGGTTTCTAATGAGTCCAGTGAGAAATGGGTGATTTGCTCCAATCGGAACTGAGCGGGAACGTGTCGAACGGCAGGGTGGGTTGCGGCTTCGGCTACCGAGGTGACAACGTCACAAGAAGTTTCGAATACAAAGCTACGATGACTGTAAAAGCTTTTGTCGGGTTCAGGCGATAGAACTGTCCAAGGGTCGTTCCGGGAGGGCGAGGCTCCCGCCGAGCCGTCTTTTCATGGATCACGTTTGTTCCTGCCACGCGGCTCGGCTCCCGACGGGCTGCGCGTCCCACCTTGGTACCGTCGAGTTCTTTGATCGCTGAGTCCGAGTTCGCCGAAGCAGCAGGAGTATTGGAAGTGATCAAGAACACACCGGAACAAATGGATCACTACATTTCGTGCCTGAAGTATCAACTGGACGAAGTGTCACGGTTGGAAAGCACGCGGATTGAAGCTCTTCAGGAAGGTGAGTTGAAAGGCCGGGACGAAGGATTGCAGGCCGATTTGAAGGAGGGATTGAAGGAAGGACTGAAGGAGGGGGAAAAACGCGGAGAATTGATCGGCCGGATCAAGACATATCAGGAACTTCTTGGCATTACCAAGCCTCAGTATGACCAGTTGTCCGAGTTTGACTTCGGACAACTGGTTGAACTGTGCGAGCAGTTTCGCCTTCAGCTTCGCAGCCGAAACGTAAACTGATCAGACGAGCCCGGAAAAATCAACTTAGCCCGGAATGCTTCAACAGTGCGCCGACTTCAGGTTCGCGTCCACGGAAAGCCTGGAAGACTTCCATCGGGTGACAGCCCCCGCCCAGTGCAAGTACGGTGTCACGGAACCGACGTCCCGTTTCTGCGACTTTGGCCTCATTATCCAAGCCGACCTCTTCAAATGCGGAAAATGCATCCGCGCTGAGGATTTCCGACCATTTATAGCTGTAATACCCAGCGGCATACCCACCACTGAAAATGTGCTGGAAGGAGCAGAGTGAACGATCTTCAGGAAGGAGTGGTAGCACGCTGGTCTGCTCGCTGAGTCGACGATTCACATCGTGAGCAGATTCATTTCCGGCCGGATCGTAATCGGAATGCAGGGAAATGTCGGTCATACCGAACAGCAACTGTCGCAGTATCATTGAGCCCGCACGATAGTTCTTTGCAGCGCGGATCTTTTCGAAAAGAGCTTCAGGGAGTGGTTCGCCCGTTTTGAAGTGGCCGGCCAGGCTCAGCAACGTCGGGCGGTGATAGCACCAGTTCTCCATGAACTGGCTGGGTAATTCGACGGCATCCCATTCAATTCCGTTGATTCCCGCAGCGTCTGCGAAGTCGACTCTGGTCAGCATGTGCTGCAGGCCATGACCCATTTCGTGAAACAAAGTTTCGACTTCTCGAAATGACATCAAGCTGGGGGTGTCGCCATGCGGGGGTGTCTGGTTACAGACCAGGTGAGCAACAGGAAGCTGGATTCGATCACCGATCCTGCGACGGCCGAGGCAGTCGTCCATCCACGCGCCGCTTCGTTTGTTTTCCGGTCGTGAATAGGGATCGAGAAAGAACGCCGCGATCTTGGTTCCGCTTTCGTCATGAACTTCGTAGTAACGGACATCAGGGTGCCAGACGCTGATTCCTTTTGAAACCTGATGAACCGTTACTCCAAACAACCGCGTCAACAGCTTGAACAATCCATCCAGAACCGTTTCGAAGGGGAAATACGGACGTAATTCGTCGTCGGTATACGAATATCGTTCTTCGCGTAATCGTTCAGCCCAGTACGGGACATCCCACGCTTTCAATTCTGTCGTGTCACCGCGAGACGCCTTCAGTGCCTTGATGTCATCAATGTCGCGCACCGCAGCATCCCAGGAGGCGTCACGCAACTGACGGAACATTTGACGTACGGCATCGACACTGGAAGCCATCTTCCGCGCCAGGCTCACTTCGGCAAAGTTTTGGTATCCCAGCAGCCGACTCTTTTCGAGTCGCAGGCCGAGGATTCGTGGAATCAGTGGACTATTGTCGACGGTCCCGAACGATGCTCGGGTCACGAACGCCCGGTAAAGCTGTTCACGAAGTTCGCGATTTCTGCAGTGCTCCATAAACGGCGTGAAGAGTGAGGCTTCCAGTGTGACTCGCCAGGGGCCTGCTTCAGGAGTTGCCTTCGTTGTCGCATCAGGATTCGCAGTATTCCACGAACGAGAAGCCTGGTTCCGCAGCGTGCTGGGCCATCCTTCGGCATCGGCGTCGTCGGTGATTTCGAGTCCGAACGCTCGTGTCGCATCCAGAACATGGTTCGAGAAGTCTGTCGCCAGTTGCGACAATTCCTGTTCAATCGCATTAAATCGTTCGCGGTTTTCGCCCGTGAGTGCGATCCCTGACAGTTCTGCACTCTTGATTCGATCCGACACGATCCGCCGCTGTGGCTCAGAAAGCGACTGCCATGCGGCACCTTCTTTCAATCCCTTCAAGGCTCGGTAGATCGGTTCGCTTTGGCTGGAGCGAAGTCCAAACTGAACAACTTCCGGCAGCACGGTCTCGTATGCAGTACGCAGCTCATCAGAGTTCATGACCCCGAAGAGATGTCCAACAGGTTTCCAACCATATTCAAATGGAGGATCCAATTCTTCGAGCTGACCAATTGTTCCTTCCCATGTTGGCGCCAGGTTACGTTCGATATCCTCAAGTCGCTTCGAGGCGTCCGACAGGACTCGCTGAACGGCGGGAACGATGTGACTGGGGCGGATCGCTGCAAAATCGGGTAATCCAGAAGTCGCGAGAAGTGGATTGTTGATCAGTTGGATATCGTCGGTCATGGATCAGTGTTTTCTCGTAGAATTCAGTTTTGAAATGTCGGTTCTCGCCCTGCGAAATCCGACGATCGGCGATTGGGGTTGTTTCTATAGTGACTTCAGGTATTCGACGATGGCGTCTCGCTCTTCGTCCGACAGTGATTCACCGACCAGGTCTTCAGGGCGGTGGTGCTTGGACAGGACCGCTTCCAGGCTGCGAGCTTTTCCTGTGTGCAGGAACCGTCGTCGCGATGCGACACCACGTAACGTCGGCGGATTGTATTTCGGATCGCGATCCTTTCGATCTTCGACTTTGCCATCGAAAGACTCATCCGACGTAAACTCGGATCCTTGATGGCACGTGGCACAGCCTGCTTTGCCTGAGAACAACGTTTTGCCACGTGCGAGTTTGCTCGTCAAAACAGGGTCGCTGCTGTTGACTCGCGGGTTCACAGGATGCTTCAGCGTTTTCAGGTATGCCACCATTGCGGTCGCATCTTCGTCAGTAATCGGCTGTTTCGTTGCCATGCTCTCTGACAGCGACCGCTTCATCGCGTCATGAAGGTCTGTCTGCCAGCCATGCCACGTCCAGGGGCCCGTGTCAGCGACCCCACGCAGAGAGGGAGTCAGCTTGGGGGTGCCGTAGCTGCGGTCATTGCGAGTGTCAAAGACTTGTGCTGCGGTATGCCCATCAGGATGGCACGTGTGACAACTGAACCAGGAATGCATCGAGCGTTCAGCGTCATAGAAAATTGCCTCTCCCAATCGCGCAACATTCGGTTCGTCCGGGCCACCCAGGGCGATTGTCTTCGTCACGCTGCCGCTGCCGAGATCGACCATCTGCACACTGTTGTCGAGGTAATTGGCGACGGCGACCGTTTGTTCGCCAGTGATGGCAATTCCCTGCGGGCGACCACCCAACTTGATCCGGCGATATTTCGATTTATCTTTCTGCATCACTGCAGGAAGGAAATCACCCGGATCTCCCTTCGGCCACGGGATCGAGGCAAAGTCGATGATCAACAGTTCGTGAGTTCCACCGCAGGAGACAACCAGACGCGATCCGTCTGTCGTGAATGCGGCTGCGTACGCGTCCCCAACCGCTTCCCCGCGGATGTCGAGTCCCAGTTGCTTCTGGCTGCTCGGTTCACCGTCGGGAAGCGGCAGTTTCGAAATTCGGTTGTCGATCACCCAGCCGATATCAATCATCTGCGGAGTCACCGAGAATTCGCGATTCACCGCGTGTGGCATCACCAGCAATCCGGAGTCTGCGGTAATTGCGGGGACCCCAGGGTTAAATGCGCCATCAAACAATCTGCGTTCACTGACGAGTTGCCGATTGTCGAGGTCATAGACGTAAACGGCAGCAGGAACGGCGCTGCAGGCCACGAGCCAGCGTCCGTCTGGCGAAATGCGGACCGTCTTCGGAATTCCACCGGCGGGCAAGGTCGTGACCGGGGCATTTTTTGATGTCAAATCAACGACCGCGATCGCATCATCTCCCCCCAGCGCCACATATGCGGTGCGGCGGTCCTTCGAAAGGGCCAGTCCGCGAGGTTCATCCCCGATGAACAACTTTCGATCCAGAGTGAGCGAATCGCCGGATTGCGTCACGATGGCGAGTTGATCGTCATGCAGCAGACTGACGACAGCCGTCTTCTCATCGATCCAGGCGACATCGGCTGGCCCATTGCCAAGTGGAAGTTCATGGAGAACTCGCCCTGAACCGAGATCGACCAAGCTGACAGAACCACCGGTGTGGTTTGCAGTCAGGCAGTACTTGCCTCCCTCTGCCACAGCCAGTGCTACAGGGCTGCGGTTCAGTTCCTCGGCCGCGTGAGCGAATCCTGTGAGCGAAAGTAATGTGATCGCCGAGAGAATCCTGACTGAGTCCATTGTAAGCTCCCTCGATTCGGTGAAATAGTCTTCTTCCAGAGGTTCCGGACAGGCCCGTCGTTTTTCAGTGTCCTGTCGAGACTCGACGTTTGTTGATCACTTCGGAATGGTCTGTCTCGCGGTGCTGGATCCAGGGGGGCATGAGTGACCCCAGCAGCATGCCAACCGCAGATCCTGCCAGTCCGACGAGTTGTGGTGGAATATGTCGCCACAATTCCTGGCTTTTTTCGTCGTTCAGAAAACAGAATCCAATCCATGCCGGAACCCCCAGCAGAATTGAGAAGACCGCTCCCTGTGTCGTTGCTCGGCGCCAATAGACCCCACAGGCCAGCGGAATAAATGCGACAACCAGCGTCACGCTGTAGCCGCTTTCGACCATTTGATACATCGTGCTTTTCGAGTTGATCGAAATCAGTGTCGATATGATCGCGACCATCACGAGGACAGATCGCAGCAGCCACAACATCGTCCGATCGCTGAAGTGTTTGGTGAACTGCTGCAGAACATTCTCTGTGAGAACACTCGCCGGGGCCAGCAATGTCCCACTGGCGGTCGACAAAATTGCGGACAACACGGCACCGAAGAACAACACCTGGCACCAGATCGGTGTCTTGTGCAGGACCAGTGTTGGAAGAATCTTCTGAACTTCGCGGGCATCTTCTGCGTGGAAGTGTGCGACATAGGCGGGGTCGATGACGGTCGCCGAAAACGCGATGAACATCGGCACAAATGCGAATGCGAAATAGAACATTCCGCCACCGATTGTTCCGATGAAAGCTGTTCGTTCGTCTTTGGCACTGGTGACTCGCTGGAACACGTCCTGCTGCGGAATGGATCCCAGCGACATCGTGATGAATTCACCAATGAAGATCATCCAGGCTGTGGCCGTTGTGTGTGGAAAGAGGTTCAGTTTTCCTTGCTTGTACGCTTCGGAAAAGACGACATCGAAGCCACCAGCAAGATTTCCCATCAGCATGGCCACGATGATCAGGCCAATTACGATGGCCGCAGTCTGAATCACGTCAGTCAGTGCCACTGACCACATCCCACCGAACAATGTATAGACGGTCACAATGGCTGCGCCGATGATAATCGATTCATTCAGTGAGATTTGTGGGAACAGGACGTTGATCACCAGGCCCAGCGCGGACAACTGAGCACTCGTCCAGCCCAGATAGGAACTGGCAATCCCCAGTGAGGTGACGACTTCCACGAATTTGCCGTACCGCAGATGGTAATAGTCACCGATGGTCAGCAGTTCCAGGCGATAAAAGGTTCTAGCAAAAAAAAGGCCAACCAGGATCAGGCAGACCGATGCTCCAAACGGATCTCCGGAAACGTGCCCCATCCCTTTGTCCGCGAATTTGGCGGAAACTGATAAGACCGTTTCCGCACCGAACCAGGTCGCGAAAACGCAGGCAAAGTTCATGTACAGAGGTAGCGACCGTCCGGCGACCATGAAGTCTTTTGCACTGTGCACTCGCATTGAGGCATAGAGGCCCACGGCAATCGTCGCGACCATGTACAAAATCACACAGGTGATCAGCATCCTTCAACTCCAACTTATCTCGGGGCCCGGCAGGAAATTCGGGCCGTATGCTAGCAGCGCAGATACTTCGATGACAATTCCGTAATCAATACGCGAGTCATTCAGGTGACGATCCCGAAGTCGCCTCGGCCTGACCATTCCGTTGTTCAATCCGCAATCGCTGAATTCGTCTTGCGTCGGCTTCCAATACGGTAAACCGAAGCTGATTCCAGTCGAGGACTTCGCCAGCGGTCGGCATCCGGCCAAACTGGGAAAAGACGAATCCTCCGACAGTGTCGAAGTCGTCGCTCTCCGGAAGTTCGTAGTCACATTGCCGATTGATTTCGTCCAGTCGAGTCCTCGCATCAATCTCGACGATTCCGGTCGTTTCGGATCGGATCTCGTCGCTCGTCTGTTCTTCGTCGTATTCGTCTGCAATTTCTCCGACGATTTCTTCCAGGATATCTTCCATCGTCACCAGTCCCGCGACACCACCATATTCATCATGGACCATCGCGATATGGATCTTGCGACGTTTCAGTAGTTCCAACATCGCCGGGATTCGGGTTGTCAGGGGAACATAAACGGGTTCGCGGATGATGTCGCGAAGGACGGGAATTGGTCCGCCCGTCCGTTGCGGTTCCAGGGCCTTCAGCAGATCCTTCGCATACAGCAGACCGATCACGTCGTCCGTCGAATCTCCAATCACGGGCATCCGCGAGTGTCCTGATTCGATCAGCAACTGGCGGGCTTCTTCCAGGGTGCAATCGGCTGGGACGCAGTCCATGTCGGTACGCGGTGTCATGATGGCCCCGACGTCCTCGTCCTGAAGTTCCATCACCCGACGAATCATGACCGTCGAACCCTGTTCAAGCACCCCTTCCCGTTCCCCTTCTTCGACGACCGACCGAATGTCTTCTTCGAGGACTGACGCATCGTCGGCTTGTGGCTCCGCGCGACCGGCAATCCGGTGGGCATATCGATCCAACTGGTCGGCAATCCAGAGTCCAGGACGAAGAACCGCCTGCAGCACTTCGATCACAGGCCACCATCGAAATAAAAATCGTTCGGCCGCAACGCGTGCAATCGTCCAAGGCAACACGTCGGCGAAGAAGAATGTCAACATCGCGAAACCGGCGTACTGCAATACGAATGTCCATCCAATTCGCAGATCCGACTGGCCTTCGCGAATCGTTGGCCAGCCGATCCAGACACAGATCAGACCGGACAGGATCAATGTCACACAAGTCAGCATGAATTCCAGCACCAGCAGTGCCGATCCCTGCTCTTTCAACACCTTGCCGAAACGCTCAGGAACACCATGGTCTTCGCAAAGTTCTTCCAGTCGACTGTACGAAAAATCACGCAATGAGTCGCAACCCAGCGCCGACCAGAAGGCAAGCAGCAGCAACACAAAAATGATGAAGGGAAGGATTAGCATGTCACGCCTCCAGTCCCGTTGGAGTCAATTGCCAGATTGCCAACATATGACGCTCGCGCTGCCGCATCACTGGCCTGGCCTGGTCGTTCAAGTCGTCGTAGCCGCACAGGTGAAGCAATCCGTGGACGACGTACAGTATCAATTCATCCTCGGCAGTCCATCCATGCGTCTGAGCTTCGCGCAGAGCTGTCTCTGTGCTGACGACCAGCTCTCCCTCAAGATGTTTCACCTCGGACTCTCGCGACGATTCGGCGTCAGATTCTGCGTTCAGATGAAAACTGATGACATCTGTGGGGTAGTCGTGTCCGAGAAACTCCCGGTTGATCCGATGAATGGAAGCATCATCGACCAGCGCCAGACTGATCTGGGCGGTTTCGATCGATTCCTCTGTCAATACTCGGTCAATGACTTCCCGCAACCGCTCAAGGGATACGGCAAGCAGTGACTGCTGGTCGGAAATGTCGATCTCAAATTGGAGCATGGGAAGTGACAGAGTGACCTACGCGGTTTTTTGTTCGGGGTATTTGATCCGACCGTGGTGAATACCAATCAGTGATTTCGTCAGGGAATCTTCAACGATGGCGAGTTCGCTGAGTGTGAGTGAACATTCGTCAAATTGTCCGTCGAGCAGGCGTTTCATCGCGATTTCGTGAACGAGTGTTTCGATCCGCTTTGGGGTCGGTTCGGCGAGTGTGCGACTGGCCCCTTCCACGGCGTCCGCGACCATCAGGACTGCCGCTTCGCGCGATTGCGGTCGTGGGCCGGGATAGCGATAGGTCGATTCCTGGACTTCGAACCGATGGTCTGGTTTGCTTTCGGCCTGCTTTGTCGCCGCGTGGAAGAAGTACTCCACGAGCGTTGTTCCATGGTGCTGCTCGATGAAGTCGATCAGCGGTCTGGGAATGTTGTGCTGCTGCGCGAGTTCGACGCCGTCTTTGACGTGACCAATGATCACGAGGGCACTCATCGCGGGATTCAGGGCTTCGTGTCGACTGACTTGCCCGGCGATCATGTTCTCCACGAAGTATTGCGGCTTCAGCATTTTGCCAACATCGTGATAATACGCTCCGACGCGGCAGAGCAACCCATTGGCACCGATCGCGTCGGCCGCGGTTTCGGCAATCGTGGCCACACCATTGGAATGGCTGTACGTTCCGGGAGCCCGCTGAACAAGTTCCTGCAGCAGCGGGTGAGAAACATCGCTCAATTCCAGCAGGCTGATATCGGTTACGACTCCAAACAGGTTTTCGATGAACGGCAATCCTCCGGAGACGAGGAAGCCAGTCAGGAAGCACCAGCCAGCCCCTTGAAGGCTCGTTGTCAAAAGATTTCGGTCCGTCCAAAGGCGATCAAGTTGCTGGCTTTCGACAATGTTCACGCCCCAGGTCACGATGAAATAGGCAACGGCGGCCCAGAAACCGACCTTCACCAGCTTCATCCGGTTCGACACCTGATTGAGCGGGACGACCGAAGCCGCAACGGCACTCATCAAGACCACAAATTCCCCGACACTGCGGCCGTTCGCCAGCGTCACGACCAGCGTCATTGAAAACCCGGTCAGCGCAGCCAGGACCTGGTTGTAGGCAATGGCCAGGATCATGACGACGCACAGGATCGGTACTGCTTCGGCTCGCCAGGGATCAAACGACAGCCAGCGACCGAGGATAGTTGTCACCGTGACAGCCGCCAGATAAACCGTCAGCCGGCCGACATTGGTGGCCAGGCGAGGTTCATTCTGGATCACGTGGTACCCATTCATTCCGCCGAGCACGATCAACAGTGCCATAACGGTCAGAATGCGGATAATACGCTCATACGTATGAACCTGACGCTCGATGGTGTCGTATTGCGCCCGCAGGATTTCGAGTGTTTCTTCATCAATGACCGAACCTGGTGCGACAAGCAATGCTCCACGTTTGTAGATGTCACGTACCGGCGGAGTCTGGCGACGTTCTTCATTGATCTTTTGAGTCGTCGCAGCAGGATCGTACTTCAGTGTTGGTGAGACGCGATTTTGCAGCCAGCGTTCGAGTAACGTCTGATGGGGTTTTAATTCCGTGAACGATTTCCATTGTGCACCCAGGTTTCCGGTGCTTTTCAACATTTCGTTCAGTAAGAGGTCCGCAACCTTGAAATTGGTAACGCTTCGTTCGTCGTCTCGGGAAATCACCGAAATCTCAGCTTCCAGTCTCAATTCCTGGCGTGCAATCTCGGCGGGGTCAAGAACCCCTGTCGTGATCAATGGTGTCGTGAGTTGCGAAAACTCTCCGATCCATTCATCAATTTTTCGTTCGGCGGTATCCGTTCCCAGGGCATCGCGCAATTGCCTCCAGCCCGCTTCGAATTCTGGATTCGCAGGGGCAAACGGGACGCCGACGCCACCACCGACCCATCCAAATGCGGCTCGCGTGTCGGCCGACAAGCCTTCGAATGAAGTGACCGTGACGATGTCAAACAGATGCTTACGGAGTTCATACGGCAGGTTGCGAAGTTCCGGCCCATCGGCGGAATAGCGAAAGACCATCGGGACGCGACGTTCGCGTTCAAGCTGGGCAAGGTCGGTCTTGCGGAGATTCACACGGTCGAAGTCGATCTGGGCGAGGATTCCATTCGGGGCATCGTCACCCAATCGGTGTGGGAACGGCGACTTCCATGAAGCGATCGCAAATACGAGAACTGTCAGGAACAGCAGGCAGATCACCAGCCGAAGTGATACATCACCGTGTGTGAGTTGATCCCCGATACGTTCAGCCCACGTGCCGGTCTTGAGGTTGACCAGCCGGGATGTACGCGATTTTTTCGCGGGAAAGATTCGCATCACCATGATTTAGTTTACGACCTGCTCACCGGATTCCGGCGTTCCCGAATCACTGCTGGAGGATTTTTCCGGCGAATGATCTGGTTCAGTGAGATTCAGAGCAGAGGGATCCTGGGGGGGCCGCGCTGCCGAGCGATCAAATCGTTGACGGGGGCTGTTACTTCGTTCTGGTCGATCAGAGTCATAGGCCGCTACGATTCGCCGGACCAGCGGGTGTCGGACAATGTCTTCACCTGACAGTTCAACCGAAGCGATACCCTTCACCTTTTGCAGCCGATTGATCGCGTCAACCAGCCCGCTCTCGACTTTATCGGGAAGGTCGGTTTGCGTGGCGTCACCGGCAACGACAATCTTGGAATGATGTCCCATCCGCGTCAGAAACATCATCATCTGCGTAACGGTCGTGTTTTGAGCTTCGTCGAGAATCATGAAAGTGCTGTTCAACGTCCGTCCTCGCATGAATGCGAGTGGAATGATCTCGATCACGTCCTTTTCCAGATAACGCTGCACCTGGTCAAAGTCCAGAATATCTCCCAGGGCATCCAGCAAGGGGCGGAGGAACGGATTGACCTTCGCCAGCATATCGCCCGGCAGGAAGCCAAGGCGTTCGCCTGCTTCGACCGCAGGACGAACCAGCACGATCTTGCGAACTTGCTCTAACCGTAACGCATTTACCGCCATGGCAACGGCGAGGTACGTCTTACCAGACCCTGCCGGGCCGGAACAGATGACCAGATCGTGTTCACGGATGGCTTTGATATATTCGCGTTGACCGACCCCCATGGGGCGAATTTTGCGAGCTTTGTGAAAGACGTCGATCACTTCTTCGGCGGCGACAGGATCGGAAATCAAAGTCCGCCCGAGTGCCCGCTCCAGATCTTCGTCTTCCAGATTTCCCGTCCGCTCAATCACCGACTTCAATTCGGCAAAGACCTTGGTTCCCAAGGCAACCTGTGCCTGATCCCCGTGCAGATGCAGCTCATCGCCACGCAATACGACGTCAATATGCAGAACATCGCGCAGTCGACGGAGATTCTTGTCGCGAGTCCCAAACAGGCTTCGAACGTCATCATGACTGCGAAACTGAACTCGACCTTCGGACATATTCCGGCTCACCGACCATCTGAGGATCGCAACACGTCGTCACGATTTGCTGCGAGGAATTCTACCCATTTTCTCTTCCGTAAGAAAACAGTACCGGGGGCAAAACGGATTTCCCGGGCCGCGACTGGACTTTTTCAGTTTAGCCCGGACGCCGGTTGATGCGTTGGAAATGCGCTGGCGAAATCGAATCTGAATCCGGGAATGGGGATTCGTTCGGAAGAATTCTTCGCGCCAAATCGCAGAAGCTCGGCCACTGTTTTACTTGACAGGCAGGTGTGACACGCAGGACCAGCCCAAGGTTCAGTTTGTGTTCTGGCGTTGTGCTTCCCAAAGATCAGTAGCAGCAAATCCCGGTGATTGGTAAGCTCCCGACTCGGCAGGCCGGGTAGTGTCGGAGGGTTGGAGGGTTTTTGTGGCCTGCGTGACATGGTGAACGTCTGTTTTTCCAACGACTCCCAATTCGTGCTGTCTGAACCTCATGACGAATTTCCTTGGTCCCGTCGATTATCTTGTCATCGTGGCATACCTCTGTGCGACGATGGTGATCGGGCTTTGGGTGGGAAGCTACGTTCGTAGCGGTTCCGATTTCTTTTTGGCAGGACGCTCGCTTCCATGGTGGGCCGTCGGAATCTCGCTGGTCGCGACCGATATCGGCGGGACCGACCTGATGGGTGTCGGCGGAGATACGTTCCGTTACGGTCTGGTGATGGGGAATTTTGAATGGATCGGCTGCGTTCCTGCCATGCTGGTCGCGGCGTTCGTCTTCATACCGCATCTATGGCGGTGCCGAGTGACGACAATTCCCGAGTACCTGGAACGGCGTTTCAGCCCGCAATTGCGGACGGTTGTTGCTGCATGCTGGTTGTTGTTGATGGCCTGCAATCTGGGGGTGATGCTGCTGGCTTCGGCCAAGTTCATGCACACGCTTGCCAATTGGGACATGACTGTTTCGATCCTCGTGACGGCCTTTCTGGTCGGGGCGTACACATGGTCAGGGGGCTTGCGAGCCGTTGTTTACACCGACGTGCTGCAAGGGATTGTGATGATCGGTGGCTGCTTCATGGTCCTGGTCATGGGAATTGTAGAACTCGGTGGCTTCGAACCGTTTGTGGATAAAGTCCATGATTCTGTTCATCAACGTAAGCTGCGGGAGAACGAACACGCCCGACAACGCGCGTACGAAGAAGACGAACCGGAAATTGTCAAACCGCAGCGGCGATCAAAAGAGGCCAAATCCGGGCATTTGTCATTGGTCCAGCCGATCGATTCCAATTCCCCTGGCCCTTGGCCGGCGATCCTGTTTGGATTGGCACTGGTCGTCAGTCCCGGTTACTGGATTGGGAATCAGTGCATCGTCCAGCGATCATTGGGGGCGAAATCTGAATACGATGCGAAAGCCTCATATGTCTGCGGTGCTTTACTGAAGAACCTGATTCCGTTCATTGTTGCGGTTCCGGGACTGATTGCACTGGTCAAGTTTCCGGAGTTAACGCACGACAATGCAGACCAGGCATTGCCGCTGCTGGTTGGCAGTATGCTGGGCGAAGGCTGGCGCGGGGTGTTTGTCGCCGCGTTTCTGGCGGCGCTGATGTCGAGTGTCGATTCGTACTTGAATTCTGCCACCACGATCTACGTGAATGACTTTTACAAACGGTTCTATCGCCCGAATGCCGACGAAGGCTTAATGCTGGAAGTCGGCCGCTGGACGACGATCGGATTCGTTCTGTGGGCGGTTTACTTTGCGTTCCAACTGATGGCATTCAACGAAGGAATCTATACGATTTTCCAGACGTTGATGTCCTTCATCGTCGGCCCGACACTCGCCGTGATCCTGCTGGGAATGTTGTCATCACGCAATACGGCAGAAGGGGCATTGATCGGCTATCTGGGTGGCGTGTTGACGTCGGTCACTCTGTTCATGCTCAATCAGTCGTTCGTAGCGGACTGGCTCGGCGTTCGCCCATTGTTCCGAATTGCACAGGCTTATCTTTACTATTCGATCTGGGCATTCCTGGCGACTGTGCTGCTGACATGGCTCTTCAGCTACTTCGCTCGCCCGGATGATCCTGAGAAACGTCGTTACTCAATCTGGGAATGGAAGCCTCCCGAGGAGGCTCTTCCATGACGTTTCTGCACTGGATTGGTGACGCCATTCGCGAGCAGTTGCTGCAGGTTCCCCTATGGGGCGCCCGCTGTCTGTTTATCGGTCTGCTGCTCGCCCTGATGGGGTGGGTCGTGCAACTTCCGGCATCACAGGTGACGCCACCCGGCCGACGCTGTGAATGGTACGAAGACTTGCGGATCTGGGCATGGCTGGCACTGATGTTTCAGATCATCGTCTACTGCGTTTTCTGATATTTCGGCTGCTGGATTCTCATTCGGGTGGTCTCCTCGGTATCATCCCGCCTCGTTTCTCACGATTTCTTGAGGTGGATGATGACTTTGAAGGTACGAACACGATTTGCTCCGAGTCCGACGGGGTATATGCATATTGGTGGAATGCGGACAGCACTGTTCGTCTGGTTGTGGGCTCGCCATAACAACGGCACGTTCATTCTGCGGATTGACGATACGGATGAACAACGCAATGTCGAAGCGGCGCTTGCTCCCATTTTCCGCGCGTTCCGCTGGCTCGGCCTGAACTGGGACGAAGGCCCGGAAGTTGGCGGATCGTTTGGTCCCTATTATCAGTCACAGCGAAAAGACCTGTACAAGGCTGCGGTCGACCGACTGATCGCCGAAGGAAAAGCGTTTCGCGATTACGATCCGCCAGAAGTGATGCAGGCCGACCGGGCTGCTGCCGAAGCTGCGAAGCAGCCGTTCCTCAATATCCGCAGGTCTCTGGACCTGACCGACGCTGATCGAGCCCGGCTGGATGCTGAGGGGAAGCCGCATGTCGTGCGATTCCTGATTCCGCGCGATCAGAAGGTGGCCATTGATGATGCTGTGCGTGGCCACGTGGAGTGGGATGGCGCGCTGATGCCTGACCCGGTCATCATGCGCAGCAACGGAACATTCCTCTACAACTTTGCGACGGTCGTTGACGATGCGCAGATGGAGATCACGCATGTGATCCGCGCGGAAGAACACCTGACGAATACTGCTGTTCAGGCACTATTGCATCAGGCGCTGGGCAATGTCCCGCCAATCTTTGCACACATCCCGTTTATTACGTCTCCCGGTTCGACGAAGAAGCTGAGCAAACGCGATGTCGACAAGCTTCGCAACTCGCCGCAGTTGAAGAAGATGTTTGATCGTGCTGATGAAATCTTTCCACAATTAGGGCTGGGCGATTCGAAGACGCTCAATCCCGTGATGGTCGAATACTACGAGCGGATGGGATACCTTCCGTCCGGCATTCTGAACGCCCTGTCACGCCTCGGCTGGTCACTCGACGACAAGACGGAAATCATGTCGCTGGAGACGGTGATTCAGAATTTCTCGCTGGACCGGATCGTCAAAGCCCCCGCCGGACTGGACCCCGAAAAACTGCAAAGCTACCAGCAGCACTGGATGAACCAGTTGCCGCTGAAAGAAAAAGTGGCAGGCTGCCTGCCGTTCCTGCAGCAGGCTGGTCTGGTTGCAGAGGCCGACGATGCCCTGCATGCACTCGTTGGAAAGGTCATTACAGCCGTTGGGGATCGACTGCGAGTCTTCAGCGACATTCTTGACTACAAAGAATTCTTTGTGTCTGACGACGCATTGACCTACGACGAAAAAGCGTTCGGACAACGACTGCGTGACGCCGCAGAAGCCCCCGGTCTGCTGCGACTTCTCAGTGACCAGTTGGCGACCGTCGAACCCTTTGATGCCCCCACGCTGGCTGCGCTGGTTCACCACTTCGTGGAAACAAACGGCATCAAGATCGCGCAGATCGTACACGCCGTCAGAATTTCCACAACAGGCCGTGCTGTGGGAGTGGGACTGTTTGACGCGTTGGCGATCCTCGGTAGGGACCGCTGTCAGGCCCGTATCGCACGGGCGTTGAGTCTGCTGGCAACGCATCGTGACGTCGACTGCCCCTGAATTCGGTGATTCAGGGACTCGTGTGATTCTGTTCGGGTGTGAACTGAAAAACATGCACGAATGATGTGATCGCGATTTCAGATTTCAATGAGAGCTTCGCCTGTCGTGCGAGCCGGATCCATTCGCTGCGCGGGTAGAAATGAAAGAGGCCCGGGCCGAATGCCAGTAGTGCGGCGACGTTACGCAGGTGTTCAACCAAAATGATCGAACCGCCTTGCGCCGTCACACGCTGCAGTTCGCGGAAGAGTTGCTCCCGCTTCGATTTCAGGCGTATTTCATGGGCAGCCAGTGTGATGACGGTTGCATCACTCCAGCCGTCTTCAACGGGAAGTGAATCGATGGTGGAACTGATCGCATGTGTCGGCTTTGCGGACTGACGAGCCCGAGTGACCGCCGGTTCGGTCATCAACTCTGGACGGAATAGATCGAGCAGGATCACCTCGGCCTGGGAGAAGACCTTCGCGATTGGCAGCGTCGTTGCTTCGAGGAAAACACTGATTTGAATGCAACGTGCAGGAGGCTCTGACATCAATTCACCAAGCCACGTCCCACCGAGCAACCTGGAGCGGTCAAACATTGCATGAAATGCCAGAAAGGATGCAGCGGCATACCAGACGGCGATCAGGGCTCCAAGTGTTCCCGCAGCGCGGAATGCGAGTAGCGAGTGACCATTCAATGCGACAACGGTACCAACGATCACTCCACTGAAAGCAATGAGATAGAGCGGCCAGTTGTAGCGAGCCAGCGTTAGTGCATGTGTAAACGACATCGTTTGGTTCGGCTGACGTTGTCCTGAAATCTGCAGAAGCAACAGAGTAAAAATGCATCCGCTGAGAGGAGTATAGTCGGCGCGGCCAAACGGGACGCATATTCGCGACATAATTCACTACAACCGTGGGTCGACGGGTTCGCTTTCGAGTGCCAGGACTCCGAAGACGCATTCATGCACTCGCCGAAGCGGTTCGTTGCGAACGAATCGTTCCAGTCCTTCGAGCCCCAATGAGAATTCTCGCAGGGCAAGCGATCGCTTGGCACCCAGTCCCCGTCGTCGCAGACGCTGAAGATGCTCCTCGGCCGTATAGTCCGGGCCATAGATGATCCGCAGGTACTCCTGGCCGCGGCACTTCACTGCCGGTTGAACCAGCCCCTTCATCCCACGAACGACAAAATCGATTGGCTTGACGACCATCCCTTCCCCGCCGCGAGCCGTCAGGGACTGCCACCATTCGATGCCAGCCTGCTCATGATCGGGATGAGTAACATCAATCACCTGGAAGTCCGTGGCCAGCAAGAACTGTGGATCGTGACGACAGACCTTCGCCAGTGTCTCCATGTGTCAGAGATGATTCTGGTGCGTGTGAACCTTGCGCTCCGTCGCCAGCAGGTGAAACGGAGCCAGTTTGATGTCGTCAAGCGAAGCGACAGACCAGCAATACTGCCGACACCTTCGATTTCAATGTCAGGGAGTCGGTACGGTCGAAGCGATTGCAACCGAGATACGTCGCTGACACTGGAATAGCAACTGTGGTTCGCCGAGATTCCAGCACGTTAGAGTGCGTCTGAGTCGGCGTGTATTTGGCTTGCCAGATGGTGCCGCTCAATCGCGTTGAATTACTGACGTCTGAGTAAATCATGGCTCAGTAGCCGCCAGAGGTTTATCAAGGTAGCGTAACGGAGCGACCTCAATACAATCTTGAACTTAATCCTGCTCCATCCGAATGTCATCACGCGAGAGATCCCATGAAATCTGTCCTGACCTCCGTTATTGTATGTCTCTTCACGACAGTGGCGATGGCCGAGTTGCCGAAGAACATCCCGAATGCGATTCCACTCTGGGCCAAAGGAGCACCCGGGTTTGAGTCTCGTGCGAACGATGCCGAGGAACTCACGGGAGATAACGTCTGTAATGTTCACAACCCGACGTTGACTCCGTACGTTCCGGAACCCGCGAAGTCGACGGGAACGGCTGTGATCATTTGTCCGGGTGGCGGACATTCGAAGCTCTGTCTGGGGCATGAAGGATATGCACTGGCGGAATGGTTTCGTGACCGCGGGATTGCTGCGTTTGTGCTGAAGTACCGACTTGCACGTGAGAAAGGGAGTACATACACGATCCAGGACCATGCCATGGCGGACACTCGGCGAGCCATGCGGCTGGTACGCAGCCGGGCGGTGGAATGGCATCTGAAGTCTGATCGAGTCGGAATTCTCGGGTTTTCCGCGGGCGGGGAACTCGCCGCGTATCTCGCGATGAAGCACGATGCTGGTCAGAAGGATGCCGCAGACATCATCGAGCAGCAAAGTTGCCGTCCTGATTTTCAGGCTCTGATTTACCCTGGAAGTTCAGGCACTTTCACTGCAGAACCGGGAATGCCACCAGTATTCATCGCGGCGGGGTACAGCGACCGCCCGGATATTTCCGAGGGGATGGCCGCGTTGTACCTGAAATACAAAGCTGTGAAAGTCCCCGCAGAGCTTCATTTGTTCGCCAACGCTGGGCACGGCTTCGGCTATCGGCACAACGCGAAACCGAGTGCCGCGTCTCGCTGGCCTGACCGCTTTAAGGAGTGGCTGGTCGACAGTAGCTTGCTCAATGACTGATGTTGCAGGTTGCAACGACAAATCGCGCGAATCAGAAATGGGGTGCCACGGTATTGGGGAGGTTCTACACATCGCAGAATGCAATTTTCGGTAGGTTCAGCCATGGTTTGCGGCCCAAAGGGCAACGCTGTAAAGCATTTTTGCAGGCTGAAATTGGGGTTTTCATGAGTGGAGCGGCGACGGCGACGCCTATGTTCTCTACTGTTCGGAGTACTTGATATGACGAGATCTGGCATTGATCGCTGTTATCAATGTATTCAACTCCAACGGAGTTGCGTCTTAAAGCCCAG
>Ga0194055_10000262_pt1 | contig 41299 bp, 24 predicted proteins | sample SepL449m_MetaG_FD_155482 | JGI IMG/M metagenome (GOLD analysis project Ga0194055, IMG submission 155482) | Anoxic zone freshwater microbial communities from boreal shield lake in IISD Experimental Lakes Area, Ontario, Canada - Sep2016-L442-9m | ecosystem: Environmental > Aquatic > Freshwater >... | reverse complement strand
TGACTATGGTGTCGAGCCATGGGTTGCTTTGTTTTCTTGAACCCATCGCGGAGTCGATCGGTGACGCTCTGGAACTGGATCCAGCTGGGGATGCAGTTATCGAATGGATGCATCAGCAACAATGGACGAGCCCATCGATTCCTTGGCCGACGGAGCGATCGTTGGCAAGAGAGCCGCAAGCGAGGCAGGATGAAGATAAGGACGGGCAATATTCGCGACACCCTGCAAATCCTCGAGCCGAGGTAGGGTTGCAACCGGATGGCCAGGAAGCCACTGCGTTGACAAATGCAATCCCAAACCACCGCGATGGACTGAATGAAAAACATGATCAGGCTGGGAAGCCTGATCCCACGGCGACGCCTGACACGAATGGGAAGCCAAGGGTTCGTAAGATCGCGAAACGAAAGCGACCGTCATCGAGAAAACGATCACCGCGGAATTGGATCCTAGCAATCGTAGGGACACTGGCAGTTGCCATTGCGATGTTTCTTTTGTGGCCATCGATCAAAGTCAACAGAGAAACCACTCAACAACCATCCACGACCGCTGAAGTGGCTTCAGGCATGGGTGCCACTGCATCGTCACGCGAGCAGGGGCCCATTAAAAACATCTCATCATCCCCCAGTGACCCATCGATGTCCACTTCGCTCTCCATCGAGCCCGCGGGTGACGGAATCCTCGACGAGAAATTGATCTCGGAAGGGACGCTCACACGCAGCGATACAGCGATGGAAGGAATTCATCCTGGCTCATGGAACACGAGCGCTTCGACATCCCCCTCTGTCTCCGGCTTGCTTGCGGATCTTGAGCGTCAGATCATCGCAAAACAATCGACCGATCCGGAGCGAAGCAACCTTGCGGATTCCACGGAATCGCCAAATGCATCGTCGCCCGTCGGCGCTGACGTGGGGCAAGAGATCACCATTGAATCCATCATTGAACGTTCGTTAGCCGAAGGATCTTTATCGGAAGGCACGAATGCTTTGGAGACAGGCAACGACGGTCCCTCGGGGATGCCAAGCCACGGCGCGTTGGGTGGAATGCCGGGGTCGAACGGACCGAAGCCGTTTTCATTAGATCCACTGGGCCCCGAAGCGAATCCAAAGGAAGATTTGGCCAATGGTATCGAACCTGCTGGACCGGATGCTGCAGCGCCCGGAGATGCGGCCGCTGAGCGTGTTGAGGATGCGACCCAGCACGCGATCCCGCTTCGCAGCGCAGTGGTCCATTCTCAGGCAAGGATCGGTAAAGGTGTTTCCATCAAGCAGGGTACCGCACATGCGCGGTTAATCTTCTCCGACGAAGCCATTGATAAGATTCAGACCTTCCCGACCGAATCCATTGTGATCGTCGGACCAGGCCAAGCACAATGGCGGGTCACGATCGAAGATTCACAGCCTGAGATCGTCGTTCGGCTCAGCAGTCGACCAAGCGCGAAATGGAAACTAGCGGCTCAAGTCGGGGTGCAGTTCGCCCCGGGACAAGAGCCCATCTTGATCGGGCCGAACGATTCTCGAACGATCCTCAATAACTTGACTCTCTACGAATCCTTTCTTCGGCATTCGATCGAATACCTGTCGAATTCTCCCTTTCCTCGCCGCGGACCCAATACGGTGGACGCAATCGGCCAGATTCGACAATACCGGGCCCAGCAGAAGGAAACCGAGAGAGCCATCGAGTTGTGGAAGGATGTTCAACGTCTCTCGAACGAGCTATTCCGTTATGCTTCGATCGAGATTGAATTCGATCCGCAGCCTGCACCTGCATCCGAAGGGTTGATCGAATCCAAATAGTGGTCGTTGGGCGATAAAAAATGCGTTGCCACGAATCTCCTCAGTCACCGCCAAGGAGAGTGCACAACGGCCATGCGTGGCTTGCGGCATTTGAAGTTGCGGTATTCGAATGTTTCGGAGTTTCAATCGATGTTTTCCCTGGCTTATTCGTGCTCGTGCTCGTCATCGTCATCGTGCTCGAAAACGCCCGTTCGATTACGAGCACGAGCACCTTCCGCCCACGCGGATTGAGCAAGAGCACGTGAAAAAGCTGACATAGCGCAACTTCAAAACTTGCGGCCCGGTGCGCCAAACGATACCTTGGCAGGATGGCATGGCAGAACCTGAAAGGAGGTTTTGCTCCTTCGTCGCGGGAGCAATCCGCTCTCGTTTTGCATGCCATTGATCACGAGTTCCAATTCTCTCACCGACACCCACACTGGATCCTTTGGAGTTGCGAATGAAATACGGGATGAATCTGTTGCTATGGTCTGGCGAGCTCAATGATGGATTGATTCCCGTTTTGGAGAAGCTCAAGGAGTTCGGATACGACGGCGTGGAGATCCCCATCTTCAATCTCGATCTGGATTACTCGGCGTGGGGCAAACGTCTGGATGCAATCGGTTTGCAAAGAACGGCCGTTACGGTTCGCAATGCAGATGACAATCCGATCAGTGCGGAAGCTTTGGTGCGCAAGAAAGGTGTCGAGGCCAATCGCAGGATGCTGGATTGCTGTGCTGCCGCAGGGGTACAGACAGTCGTTGGTCCCTATCATTCGGCACTTGGGACTTTTTCAGGGAGCGGTCCGACTTCGGAAGAATGGAAGTGGGGACTCGAAAGCATGCGGGCTACGGCAGAGCATGCCGGGAAGGTCGGTGTACTGCTTGGGGTCGAACCTTTGAATCGATTCGAGTGTTATTTTCTGAATGCCCAATCCGACGCGGCCGCGTTCTGCCGAGAAGTCGATCATCCGAGCTGTCGTATGATGTACGACACGTTTCATAGCAATATCGAAGAGAAGAGCATTCGTACAGCGCTGCACGATATCAAAGACATGCTGTGCCATATCCACATCAGCGAAAACGATCGCAGTACGCCCGGTGCGGGGAATGTGCGTTGGGATGAAAACTTCGATGCAATCCATGAAATCGGCTATGACGGATGGCTCGTGATCGAAGCCTTTGGATTGGCCCTTCCCGAACTGGCTGCTGCGACGCGCATTTGGCGTCGAATGTTTGATAGTGAATTGAAATTGGCCCAGGAGGGACTGGCGTTTATGAAATCTCAAGTGGAGCAACGTCGACGGAGGTGATAGGCCATCTACAACGCAACCCGCCATTCATGAAACCAAATGGCAATTCATGTATCTGGGATATCGATGCCGGCATGAATGAAGAGGATGCTCGATAGGTTCTCTCGATAAGGTTTTGAAGAGTAGAAGGAAAAGAGTAGAAGGAAACGATGGAGCGACGTGAAATCCTGCTTGGCAAATGGACTGTAGCTATCCTTATCGGTTTGGCAGCAGTAGGCGATGGGACGATTCCGAGCAGAGCCTATGCGCAATCCGTGGGCCCAACCTCGACGGTGTTGGTCGTGCGACCTGTAGGCTGGGGACCAGCATTGCGCGAATGGATCGCGTACCGGGGCCGTGAATACCACATCGTCGAATTGGATTCGGCAAAGAATTCTGAAGAACAGCGTGTGGCCATACTTCAAGCCGTCGCCAATGCACAGCCACCCGTATCGGCGCTCCTTCTATGCGGGGACGTCATGGTCGAAGTTCCTCTCGTCGCCGGGGAACAAACCAAACAGGGGATGAAGAAGAAATATCGAGTCCTCACGCCCGGCGTGACACTCGAGACAACGATCAAGATAGGCGCAGTCACAACCCCTGAATTGGGAACCGACGCAACCTATGGGGATATCGATGGGGATGGTTGTCCCGATCTGGCAGTGGGACGCATTCCTGTAAAAACGCCTGCGGAACTGGAGCGGATGCTGCGACGTAGCATCGACTACGAAGCGATCCAGCCAGGCGAATGGAATGACGCCGTCCATGTCACGGCAGGAGTCGGAGGATTCGGTTACATCGCCGATTCCGCCATCGAGGCAGTCACGCGTCGATTCCTAACCGAAGGGATCCCAGATCACTTCCATCTTCACATGACCTATGCCAGTTGCACCAGCACCTATTGCCCAAATCCATTTCAATTGCGCGATTCGTACATCGAGCGAATCAATCAGGGTGGTTTGTTCTGGGTTTACATCGGCCATGGCTCCGTAACGCAACTCGACACCATGCAAGTCGGAAATGACTTTCTCCCGATCGGAGACGCTGCGGACGCCGCCCGTTTCAAAAGCACCTCGCGACCGCCGATCGCTATCTTGCTGGCTTGTTTTACGGGCGCCTTTGATGCAGTCCCCGATTGTTTTTCTGAACGACTGCTGCAGCAACCGACAGGCCCGATCGCTGTGATCTCAGGCTCGCGCGTGACCATGCCGTACGGGCTGAGTCAGTTTGCCAGCGAGATGATCAATGGTTGCTTTAGAGATCGAATCCCGACCCTTGGGCAAGTCGTTTTGCAAGCCAAACAGCGGATTTGGGAACTGGACGAAACGGAAGATTCTTCCATGGCGTCCGGGGTAACGATACCGGAAGTAACAGACAAAAAAGACTCCGTGGACGCATCCAAAGAATCCGCTCCGGAGAAGCGACTCGATATACGCAAACGCTATCGCCGAATCGTAACGGACATGGCACGGGCACTGAGCCCCGGCGACCATAGCCTGATCGGCGAGCGCCGCGAGCATGTACGCTTGATGAATCTATTCGGAGATCCTCTTCTGCGTATTCCGTACCCAACGAATATCGATCTGCAGGTGCCAGCGTCGATCCATGCATCGGAATCGTTAGTTGTCGAAGGCATTTCACCTATAGCGGGAAGACTGGTGATCGAGTTAGCGTTGGTACGCGATCGGCTACCAAACGATGCGATCCCGGTAGCTTCTTATGAAGGGACACAGGCACAGCATGATCAGATGCAAAGGACCTATGAACGCTCGAATGAACTTGTCGTACTTCGAGATGAAACAAGCACCATCCGCGGTGGGTTTCATCGAGAGTTTCACGTGCCGGATGATTTGAAGGGACGCTACGTATTGTCAGCATATATCTACGGAGAAAACACCTGGGCCGTCGGTTCGCGCCGAATCATCATTCGGCAACCCAAGTGATGGTCACAGTTTTCGATTCTCTATGAACGTCCAACGCATCCCTTCGCTCGACGATCGACGGCTTGAACCGTATCGCCATTTGCGAACCACCAATCTAACCCGTTTCAGCGGACGCTTCATCGCCGAGAGTCGCCCCTTGGTGCGGCGGTTGCTCGCCAGCCCCTTGGAGGTGGAATCGATTTTGGTCGATGAGAAGTATCTTGACGACGCGGCTTCATGGATTCCCAACGATGTCGAGGTGTATGTAATTTCCTCTGCCGCAGTATCCGAATTGATCGGCTTTCAATTCCATCGCGGCTATCTGGCATGCGGTAAACGCCCGACCGAACCGGAATGGCAAACTCGCCAGCCAGATGTGGAATGGAGTGGTGTGTTGCTGGTTGGCGTACAGGATCCAGAAAATATGGGCTCCATTTTTCGGACCTGTGCGGCATTGGGAATTCAAGACTTATTCCTGGGGCCCGAATGTGTCGATCCTTATGCACGACGCGTGCTGAGGGTTTCGATGGGGAACGCGTTCAAATTGAACTTGTTTACGGCCCGCGATGCGATCCAAACGATCGATGGCTTTCATGCCCAGGGGGTTGAAACATTGGCGGCCTGTCTATCGTCAAGTAGCGTCGAGCTAGCACAGTGGCGAAGGACAAAGCCGACCTTGATTGTGCTAGGTAATGAAGCCCACGGGTTACCCGACGAGATCCAACGAGCTGCGAATCAAGGAGTGCGTATAGATATGGAACTCGGTACCGATTCTCTCAACGTTAGCGTTGCGGCCGCGATATTGCTGCACTATGTCTGCCGACTTGCAAAGTAAGGAACGCGCGAGGCCCGAGGGTTTTCGTACACGTACTCAGCCGCAGGCGGTACTCGTACTCGTACTCGGCGAACGCCATTCGAGTACGAGTACCATTTCATTGAGTACGAGTACGAGTACGAAAGGAGAATGTGCCGAGTGATTTAGATCGAAGATCGCAAGGGAGCCGGTCCGAGCCGCTCGACTTTGCCACCTTTCAACCGAACCACGGAATCGCATTGTTCTGCAATCGATTCATCGTGCGTGACCATGACGATCGTGAGTCCATGTTCGCCATTGAGACTGCGCAGCAGCTGCAAAATCGAAGCACCGGTATCTTGATCGAGATTGCCAGTCGGTTCATCGGCAAGCAATAGAGACGGGTTCGTGACCAAAGCGCGCGCGATTGCTGTCCGTTGCATTTCACCGCCGGAGAGTTCTCGCGGTCGATGCTTCAATCGATGCGAAAGCCCGACCAATTCAATCAGATGTTTAGCGCGATCGATGATTGAACGCCGATGCCTCCAGTAGTGCAGCGCTCCATTGCCAATCATGGCTGGTGCCAAAACGTTTTCAAGAAGTGTCAGTTCTGGGAGCAAGTGATAGAACTGAAAGATCATGCCGAGTTGTTGGTTGCGAAATCGGTCGCGTTGGCGAGCCGGCAAAGTATCGATTCGAGCGCCATCGAATGCAATCTCACCTTCGTCAGGACGATCCAAGGTTCCGAGCAGGTGAAGGAGCGTGCTTTTTCCCGATCCGCTTTGACCGATGATGGCCGTGATCTTGCCACGTTCGGCGGCAAAGTCGACCCCTTTGAGAACGGGGACCTCCGTTTGATGCTTGCGATAGGCTTTGGTTAGGCCTGTGGCCGCGATGAGATAATTGGTTTCGCGAGGGACAGGAAAGGTCGTCAAGCGTGCGTTGGGCATGTGCGGCGATGAGGCCTGGCTGGCACCTTCGTCAGGATGGACGACGCGCCAGGGACCACCCGCTTTGGATGCGTTCTGCAAGAGATGCGGCGTGGGAGGAACGGAATTGGGCTTGTTGGTAGGACCTTTATTATTCATAGCGGAGCGCCTCCACGGGATGCATGCGGGCAGCACGAATGCTGGGTAGAACACTCGCCAAGACAGCAATCAGAATTGCTCCAATAGTGACCCATACCAGCATGAAGGGATGAATGATCGTGGGAATCGTATCGAAATAGTAAACGGTAGGATCGAAGACTTCACGACCGGTAATCCATTCGATCACTCTGGCGATGTCATTGATCTTCCAGACGAAGGCCAATCCGCAAAGGACTCCGACACCCGCCCCGACGGTACCCAACAGCACACCATATCCAAGGAAGATGGTGGCGATACCGGGGCCGGTGGCACCGAGGGATTTCAGGATGCCGATATCGCGCGTCTTTTCTACCACGATCATAAAGAAGGTGGCCAGGATGCCGAAGCCAGCGACTGCGATGATCATGAACAGCAGAATATTTAAGATGGTGGTTTCAAGCTGAACGGCCGCGAGAAGGGGACCTTGCGTCTCCTTCCACGATCGGACTTCGACAAACTCGTGAGATACCGGAAATTCGTCCCTGAGCACATCTCGGGCTGCATTGAGATCCGCACCCGGCTTGAGCTTGATCTGAATCGAAGTCACAGCCCCAGCGCCCGTGCGAGGATCGATCATGCCTCGCGACTGTTGTAGCTTTTCGATCGGAACGAAGGCAAAGGTCGAGTCGTATTCACTCATCTTGCTTTCATAGAAATCGACGATCGTAAACGATTCGTTGATGCCTCGTGGAGGTGTGCCCGCATTGGGAAAAGTGACGGAAACATCATCCCCCGGTCGAAGATAGAAGAAATCATCGACACTCCCATCGGGTTCCCGACCACGGACACTTCCCAATCCAATTCCGAGAACAATACCGGTGCGTTGATCGAATTCGGCATCGAAGCCTTGCGCTTGCTGTGCTGCGTTTTGGATTTGAATCGAGGGTCCAGCCATCAGCGATCCGAGGGCCGAATCATCTCCCTCGGGTTCCTGAGCTTTGATCTGTTCTTGCAAATCGTGATAACGGGCTTCTTCGATTTGTTTTTCTTCGCGAAGATTGTCGGCCGAAGCCTTGCGATACCGAGAAACCGGTTTGCGATATTCCCAGCCCGAGGGTTGCAATCGTTTTCGGTCGGGAGCGTAGCCGGTTTGCTTGAGAGCGAAATCGAGTTTCTCTTTATTCTCCGGGTGTAGCAGATACTTGCTAAAGTCGCTCACGGAAGCGTACGTCTTTTGATCGATTCCGATCAAATTGATGTGCTGAGTATGGCTGGTGCCATTGTGCTGGAAGGTCATCATCGCCGGGAGAGTGACGACGGTCGTCACACCGGACAGGGAGTCACCGAGGCGGGCACGGATACGTTCTTCGTACCATCCTGGTTGTGCGATACCGACCGAGGAACGGGATTCCACCACGATATCGCTGAGAATGCCGTGCATTCTATCTTGCATCTGGGTCGTGAATCCATCCATGACACTGTTGACCACGATCAAGGTGGCAACACCGAGCGTCACCGAAACGATCGAGGCTAACGCGATCCAACGCGTCTTCAGATACCGCAGACATAATAGGAACTTGTACATCCATAACTCCTGGAATCGGATCGCAGCCATCGTAGGCAACGTTCGAACGATAACCCGACTATTGCAGTGTCAAGCAATCCAATAGCCGCGACGGACATTGAGTGAAGTTGACTGAGCGATTTGGGCGACAGGACGGCACTCGGGTGCGGAGTGTAGCAATGATCGCGAAGCGGATGCCAGAGCATTCTCTGTCATGCCAGCATTCCGATGGAAGCAAACCGTGCCGGGATTTTCCACACTGGCGATTGCTTGTTCTCTTCGCTGTTTTTCCATGCTTTCTTCCGTGAGAACCGCGGATCGATTCGCGTCTTGTAGGGATTATCGAAATCCTCTACATACTCCAAGGCGGTCGGGGTTCCCGCAGAGGTGATTGAAGAGGTTGAGACCCAATGCTGGTCATTCAAACCAGTGCTTGCCGTTTAAACTCGTGGACACATCGGAGTTTCGTATGCGATGTAGGCATCGCGCCATCATCGTTTGCATCGCCCTGCTAGGGATGGTCGGATTGGATCCCGGTCGATTGTGCATTGCGCAATTGAATTTGATCCCATCGAGCGGTCCCCAGGCACCCGGTGTTTCTCCCGCAAATCCCTCTTCTCCTGGAGCGACGCCTCCAGGTGGCTTGCCGAACGTCCAGGCCCCAATCCACTTGCCACCCCCTATCGGAACCGCGCCGACGGGACTGTTACCGAACGGAACACCACCACAGAGTGGGGGGACTCCGGGAGTTACCGGACCTCCGACCCCGGTCATTGGTCCCTCCGACACTGCAATACCTAGCGGGACGCGTCCTGCGACGGCATGGCCTCCCAGCATCGCACCTTCGACCAAACCTCCATCGGTTAATAGCCAAGGGAACGGATTGCGAGTCAACTCGGGGCCCATGCCTAACGCAGTTCGTGATCCGAGCAGTCGTCCGACGGTTCGGGCATTGATGGCCAGTCGGTCGAGTGCGTTAGGCTCGGCCGACACCCAGGATACGCAAACAAACAGCCCCTCCAACGACGGCCCGATCCCTAACGCTACGCCGGCGGCACAGAATCCGACCACTCCGCCGGACAACCCGAACGCGCCCGCCTCCAATGGCAACGGAACCGCACAGGGTTCCCCGGCAGGCCCTCCGAGCTCCAAAGATGTAGCGCCGGATTCGAGCGCTTTGTCGGTCGAGAATGTCCAAGCTCAATGGAAGCAGATTCAAACGGCGACCGATTTGGATGCGACGATTCGGCAGACGTTGACAACCATTTACGAAGCCATTCTGGCCGAAGCAAAAAAACGCCTTGAAGACGAAAAGGCCTTGAAGGATTTCGGAACAACGTATGAGGCGGCTCCGAATGCGACGTCCGATGCCAAGAAGCGAAAAGAGGCACCTGCATTCAGGAGCACCTACGCGGAAGGAACATTGCCGCTGTTCCGAATCGAGAGCCTGCAAGCGCTTCAACTAGAAACATCGGCGCTGTTTCAAGCTGCCACCAAGGGCCGAACCGATACCGAAACAACGATTGCATCGCGCGAAGCCCGAAAAAAAGAGATGCCTCGTTATATCAGTGAGGCCAAGGGGAGCATTGCCAAGCTCAGTGAAGAGTTGGCCGTACCCGCCGCCGAGGGAGTCGACCCGCGCGTCCGGGACGCGAATCAATTGCTGACGCGGTCCAAACTGGCAGCGGCGAACACGCAATTGCGAAGGTTGGAATTGGAGCAGCGCACCTTTGATGCAGAAGCGGAATTGCTCCCACTCCGCAAAGAATTGTTCATTGCGGAGGAGAAGTACTATCAGCTTAGGCTGAAGGAGATCAGCGATGAACTGAGCAAACGCCGCGAAAACCAAATCGCAATGCAAAAGCGGTTGGCGGAAGACCTGAAAACCCAGAGCAAACCGGGGCTAGATGCAGACGCCAACCGAATTGTGAAACGGACCGAAGATTGGCTGACGCTCGTCAAAGAACATGCTTCGTTGAGAATGAAAATCGACCAAGCCAAATCGCTCGAAAAGCAATGGTCGGATCGATACAAAATCATGACCGACCGGTTGGGCCGCGATCGAGCTAACGAAAGCGCGACCGATCGAGCCATCACGGTATCGCGGTTGAAGAGCTTGGTGGGCGAAATGCTTCGTCGTCAGCGCAACGAGCTTCCGAACATCGAGGAGTTGAATCGATCTCTGGAAGATTATCGTTCCAAGATCGAATCGACCCAATCGATCATGTTGTCGCTCGACGACTGGAAAGCAGAAAATGCATCGACCATCGATCCGACTCGAACACCGCTGAATCTAGAGAATAGTCTTGAAAACTTTGCCAATCTGAATGTGACCGAGCAGCACCAGGTGCTGGATGCGACCGAACGACATATCGTCGACGAGTTCCGGCTCGATGCAAGCAATTGTTCGGAAACGCTGTTCAACCTGGCCGTCCATAACCAGGCGTTGATTGATCAAGTTCGCAAGTACCGCGACTTTATCGACGAGCATATCCTCTGGATTCGATCGACCGATCCATTTGGAAAGAATGACTGGAACAACTTGTGGCGTTCGGTTCAGGAGCTGCTGGATCTCAGGCGATGGTCACCGATCCCAAAGATACTTCTCAGCGACATCGGGGATCATGTCGGCGGGTACGGACTAGCGGTATTCGGCCTACTGCTGCTGCTTCTCTATACGAGACAGATGCGGAAGGAGATGCACCAACTCGGAATCACTGCGGTCAAATCGAACACCACGTCGATGTCTCCTACCCTCAAATCGATCGTATTGTGCGTGCTGCTGAGTGCACCCATGGCGCTGATTCACATCCTGCTTGGTTGGAGATTGGTACATTCCTCGGGAAGCAATCAATTCATTGAATCGGTTGGAATGGGACTGCTAGTCGGCGCCAGGTATTTTTTTCCTCTGGAAATGCTTCGGCAGATTTCTCGAAGTGGCGGGCTGGCTGAGAGCCATTTTCAATGGTCGACTCACGCCAGCACGGTCCTTCGTCGCCATTTGCGTTGGTGCATCGATCTATCCATCCCGACGGTGTGTTTGGTGGGCTTGATTTGGAATTTTTCCGAAACGCGTTGGGAAAATTCTCTCGGCCGTATCGCGTTCTCTGTGTTGATGATCCTGTGCAGCGCCTTCATGCTCAATGTGCTTCATCCGCGGCATGGCGTGTTTCGAGATTATCTGGAGCGCAATGCCGGTGGCTGGATCGACCGACTCAGTTTCTTGTGGTACTCGGGTCTATCCTTCGCTCCCGTAGTGCTGATGGTGATGAGCTTGATGGGCTATCATTACACGGCTATCCGATTGTCGATGCATCTCCATACCAGCTGCATGACACTGGTAGGCCTCTTGCTACTCTACAATTTGATCTGTCGATGGCTGCTCCTGAGACGACGTCAATTGATCGTTTCTCAGGCGAGGCAACGTCTGGAAGAAGCGCGACGGCGCGATGCGGATACACCATCGATGGCGACAGCGGTCGCACCGATCCCGCTGGAGACCGAAGCCGATCTTTCTAGCATCAATGCGCAAACCATTCGTTTGGTCTCCAGCACACTAGTCTTTGCAGCGTTCGCGGCCATCGCATTCATTTGGTCGTCGATTCTGCCTGCAGTCGGTGTGTTGGACTCGATTCAGTTATGGACAGTGGGTGGTTCCACTCCCGACGAAAAAATCCCGGTAACTTTGGCGAACCTGTTGTTTGCGATTCCCGCTGCGATCATGACAGTGGTTGCGGCCAAAAACCTTCCTGGGTTACTCGAGATTGCGCTTTTGCAGCATCTGCCGATCGAAAATGCCGTTCGCTATGCGATTACTTCCATCTCGCGATACGCCATCTTCGTTCTTGGGATTGCGATGACATTCAACAGTCTCGGAGTGCGCTGGGCCAGTATCCAATGGCTGGTCGCGGCACTCGGCGTCGGTCTGGGCTTTGGTCTCCAAGAGATTTTTGCAAACTTTGTCTCAGGGTTGATTTTGTTGTTTGAACAACCCATTCGGGTCGGGGACGTGATTACGGTGGGTGACACGACGGGCACCGTATCCAAAATTCGAATGCGGGCCACGACCGTGATGAACTTTGACCAACAGGAATTGGTGATCCCTAACAAGGATTTGGTCACGGGCAGGTTGCTCAATTGGACACTCAGCGATTCCACCAATCGGCTCATCATCGAAGTGGGGGTCGCGTATGGCACCGATACCGAGAAAGCGTGCGCGATTCTACGGGAGATTTGCAGCTGCCATCCGAATGTGCTCAAGTTGCCTGAGCCGACCGCCTTTTTCGAATTGTTTGCCGATAGCACATTGCAACTGAAGGCCCGGTTGTTCCTTGCCAGCTTGGATCTGCGGTTGCCGACGCGGCACGAACTACTGACCTCGATCCACCATCGATTCGCACAAGAAAACATCGAACTCTCGTTCCCTCAACGCGACATTCACATTCGATCGATGCCCGATTCGTCTGCGCTGGGGATTCGAAAGGCCGCCTGATCTTCCAGCGGTTCGGACGGCGGATGATCGACGTCAAGAAATTCTTTCCTTCCAACTCCCGCAGCGCGATGCTCCGCGTTGTTGACATGCGATAGGATGGTGCTTAGGGTGGCACAGGTAGGCAAGCCATGGCCGAACAGTCACTGGTTACGGTAGAACCCACCTTCGGATTCACTCCACCGTATCTGGTACTTCGCGTGGGTTCCGCCTTCAAGTTATGCTATTTGAACCTATCGGAGCCACAATCTATATTTTTCTTGGCTTTTTCGTGCTCGTGCTCCTGCTCGTAATCGTGCTCGAACAAGCCCGTTCGATTACGATCACGAGCACCATCCGCTTCGGCGGATTGAGCACGAGCACGAGAGAAAGCCTAAATAGCGCAACTTCAAAAGACGCAAGCCGCTGCCTTGCTTGCAGGATTGCAACACATCCGTTTCCCCCCACCTTTTTTCCCTCCCTCCTTCCTTGGTATGGAACCTTCGATGTTGTATTGCATATTGCTCTCATGGGTGTGCATCTATGGCGATTGGCCCGAGTTTCGCGGGCCAGATGGACTTGGAAATGCCGCCGATTACAGCGTCCCGATGGAATGGTCCGATTCCCAAAACGTTGCATGGTCTGCACCCATTCCGGGCTTGGGATGGTCTTCTCCTTCGATTGTCGATGGCACGATCTATCTGACGACGGCGGTTCCTCAAGGGGAAGGACTGTCGCTTCGCGCCTATGCAATAGATAGCGCTACCGGAAAGACCATTTGGGAACGCGAAATCAAGTCCATCGAAAAGGCACCTCCGATTCACGCCAAAAACAGCCATGCGAGTCCCACTCCTATCGTTCGCGACGGATCGGTGTTTGTCCATTTCGGGACGTTGGGAACCGCACGACTTTCGGCTGAGACAGGAGAGATCCAATGGCTCTGCGAGGAATTGATTTACCCACCCATGCATGGTAGCGGTGGCTCTCCCGTTTACTGCGAAGGCAAACTCGTCATCGTTTGCGATGGAAGTATCGATCCTTTTGTCTGCGCTGTGGATGCTGAGACGGGCAAGGTCGTTTGGAAGACGCTCCGTTCCGTTCCAGCCAGGATCAGTCATTCCTTCGCGACAGCCCGCGTGACTCTCGTAGATGGAAAATATCAAGTGCTCGCTCCAGGGCCCGAGCATTTGGCGGCCTATGATTTGGAGACAGGACGGGAGATCTGGCGCGTCTTAGCTCCAGGTTGGTCGGTCGTTCCCCAGCCAGTCATTTTCGAGGATTTGGTCATCTACAATCATGACTACGACAACCCCGAACTGATCGCGGTCCGGATGGGTGGAGAAGGGGACCGAACCGAAAGCAGTATCGTTTGGCGATCGCCGCGCGGTGCTCCCAGCACGCCGACTCCGCTTCTCGTGGGCAGCGAGTTGTATTTCGTCAACGACAAAGGTGTTGCGTCTTGTGTGGATGCAAAGACGGGAGAAAGGCATTGGATGGAACGGTTGGGGGGAAATTACTCAGCCTCTCCCGTCTTCGTGAATGGCTTGGTGCTGTTCCTGAGTGAAGAGGGTGTGGCTACATGGATCCGACCCGCGAAGGAATTTTCCGTGGTTGGCAAAAACGAAATCTCTGGCAGGACCTTTGCCACACCGGCTTTCGCCGAAAATGCGATTTATTTGAGAACCGATTCGACTTTATTGAAAATCGCACAGTGAGTGATTCAACGAGGGAGATCGTTCAGAAAAGGATTTCAGGCCCACTCTGTCGCTAAAGCATCGCGTTCTAGACGCTCAGGTTTGTTCCTTCGTCCAAATTTGTGTTAGAGTAAATTCCGAAACACTCTCTTCGGTTCTCCTAACGCGTCACGCATATCCGGGCTCGCAAGACGCATGGAGAGAGTCCATGCATTTTCTTTCCCATGGCGTGGGAGCATTGTTCACGTACTCCCCAACAGAGGACCGATCGACTTGAGTTCCTTGGAAGATATGATGAGGCGGGTCGATGCCGTGTTCCGATCCGCTTTTGGAACGACCACACTGGATGAGCGCGTTGCGGACGTCCAGTCACAGTCCTTTTCGATTCGCAGGCATCGCGATCTGGCCCATCTGAGGAAGGAGACTGGAGATCTTCTAGCCAGCGTGCTCCAATTATGCAATGAATGTGGATGGCAGCCCAACGAGCTCGTGGAACAGACATTGGATCGGATCGACGATCGATCCGAGATCTATCAGCGACTGGGCCGAAAGCAGAGAATAGGGTTGCTCCGCGGAGCATTTGACCCGATCCATTTGGGGCATATCGAGATTGCGAAGAGTATCTTGGCGGCTCATGTCGCCGATGAAGTATGGTTGATGCCCAGCTTCGATCCTCTCAGCGGCAAAGAAAGATTGCCTGCGGCGGACCGTTTGGAAATGTGCCGGCTAGCCGTACAGGGGCTACCGAACATCCGAGTGTCCGACTATGAGATTGAACACTCCTTCCGTGGCGAGTTGTATCACTTGGTCAAGCGACTGCTTGGAGACACCTCGTTTCGAGACAAGATCGAATTCATGATGATCGTCGGGCAAGACCATGCGGATCATCTGCTCTCTTCGAGCCACGGTGAACCGTTGGAACAATTGATTCCTTTCGTTGTGGTCCCGAGGGCAGGAAACGAATCGATCCGAACGAGCGCATGGTACAACCGTCCACCTCATCAACTCGTTCCTGCGAATAATATTTCCGCCGAAAGCATCCGTTCTTCCGAAGTCCGTGCGTTGCTGCAGCATAGCGATCCGGCTGTTGCCGCATTGTTGCCGGACGCGGTGATGGCTTACATTCGAGATCGGAAACTCTATTCAGTTCCGTCCGTCCGACAGCCTCAGATGCGGATCGCCATTTACGCGGACTCCTTTGATCCCCCCACCTCGGCGCAGAGAGATCAGATCCAATCCCTTCTCGACCATGGATTTTCAAAAGTAATTCTCCATCCGATGGTCGCCAGCAACGACCTCGGGGAATATGACTTTGCTCTGCCCAAGCATCGAGCTGCGATCGTGTCTCTCGCTTTTAGCGATCTACCCAATGTTGAAATCGACTATGAGGACATCAGCATCGGTCGCCAATCCTCTCTTTACGATATTCACTATCGGAATTCCGACCAAGGTGATGTCTGGCTGGTTGTGCGAAAATCCTTATTGAGCAAGCTTCAGGGACAACAACTGCGATGGACGCGGACCGAAGAGTACCCTCACAGGGGCTGGGAACAACTGAAGTTCGCTTTGCTCGATGATGCATCCTCGGAAACAGTCGGTTTGGAAATGCCCGCAAACCATCAGACGATCCGCGCCCCGATTGGACTATCGTCCGAACAGTTGCGATCGAAGCTATTTCAGGGGGAGTCGATCCGAGCCTTCGTTCCCGAAGCAGTGGCAGACTATATCCAACGCCATCGTTTGTTCTTGCCTGGAACCATGGCCAGCGCGGTCCACTTTCAAATAGCTTCTCCTAGGTTGATGATCGTGTACGACGAGCGGAATGCGAATTCGGTTGCCTTGGCGGAACAGTACCGTCATTACGAATCCGATGCCCCCAATTTGATCCTCGTGATCGGTGGAGATGGGACGATGCTTCGCGCGATCCGGGAGCATTGGGCAAAGAGATTGCCTTTCGTTGGATTCAACGCAGGGCATTTAGGCTTTCTGATGAATGCCAAATTGCCTCTCGATCTGCACAACGCAACTCTGATTTCGCAGTCACTTCCCCTGTTGCGCGTCGACGCGCGGTATCCCAATGGTGAGCAGATCTTGAGTTTGGCCTATGGTGATGCATGGGTCGAACGTGCCGAAGGACAGGCGGCCTGGTTGCGAGTGGATCTCAACGGCGAGACTCAGCTGGAAAAAGTCGTTGGAGACGGAATGTTGGTGGCAACCGCGTCTGGATCCTCTGCGTATGCAAGGGCGATGGGGGCTGTTCCGGTTCCCATCGATTCACCATCGCTCACGCTGGCCGGTTCGAACATTTTCCAACCGCGATTTTGGAAACCGATGAATTTGCCAGCCACAAGTCGTATCACATTGACCAGTTTGGATACGATCGGCAAACGACCCGTGCGTGCGTTCGTCGATGGCCTGCCGTTGGGTCTAGTCCAGGAAATAGGCGTTCGGCAGAGCTTGACGGCCAGTGTCGAACTGGCATTCACGAAAGAATTTGAGCCCTCGTCGAAGCTCTTGAAATCTCTCTTTCCGAGCGATCGTTCTTAAGACAAACCGACGAACCATGGACGCAAATGGGTACTATGTCCGTTTTCGCCTGCGGCCACTTCGGTATCATGAAGGCCACCAAGCGGACGTTGGAACTTAATTTTTCGGAACAAGACAACTTATGGATGCGCAGCGGGCGTTTGATCGCTTTGAAAAATCGGGGGGTGGGATCGTACCCGTGGCGCTCCTTGCCGCATTGACCATCGCAGCCACACTCGGGGTTTTTCACGCAGCCAATCAGTTTCGCGAATCCCAAGCGATCCCGGTTCTGGTGATGGGAAATCTATTTTCCAAGTCCATGGGTTGTGCTGATTCCTTCGACGCAGTTCCTGAGGATGCTCCGCAATACGCTGACTTGCACGCGCAAAGGGAGGAAATGGATCAACTCTTTCCCAGCCCGACCTACGAATACGTAGGCATGTTCGCTCCAAAATTTCTTGCTGGATTCCATCTCTATCTCGACGCTAAGAATCGTCTGCAGGTCATTGTGAAACGGTTTAAAGATAAAGAGGATAGGAAACCCGGGAACCTCTACACTGTCTTCACTTCGTTTACGGCCGACGATCGGATCATTCGAACACTCAATCGAGAAATCTCGTTAGCGCGAATTCCTTGGTTGGACACGCAACTGGTTTCTTCGGAAGGAAACCCCGAAGAGATCGTTGCCGCCTTGAGGTCAAAGCACTTGTTTCGGGTGAATGAATTGGCGTTGCAGGAGCTCACTCCAGAAAACATCTTGTCGATCAACCGAGAACAAGCCACCCGCGCTGGCCTTTGGCTTATGGAGCAAGCGCCCTTGTCGGTCTCACGATTAGAGGATTTGGTTGGCAATGTATGGGGCAAGCGAGCTTCCGAACAAAACAAGAACTATTTCTTGATTGGATTTTGCGATGGCGCGGCGGAGGAATTCGATCGCATGGCCATCGATGCGTATCTAAATAGAGTGAACGAGGAGGATCGATCGGAAGAAGCCAAGGGACTGTTCGCGTTGCATGCCATGTCGAACCGATTCCATCTCGTCAGTACTCTAGTTCCAACTTCAGATGCTCCGCGTTCCGATGCGAGTAAGAAAGAGCGCGCGGATTGGTTGAAATCGGCACTCGCTGAACCAGTCTCCCCTCCAAGCGATCTGGAGAGATTCATGGAAAGCATTACGACCGACGACCCGATGGTGCTCCTCGGTGAGATTGACAAGCCATTCCCAGCCAAGATTTATCAGAGAACGAGCCAAAAGAAGTAAGTAGCTATTGGATGGTAATGCAAAGGCAGTACGGCATGCATCCGCACCATTCACATACTAACTCCCGACAAGGAATCAATTGTGACCGATCCGAACCAAATGGCCTTGGATGCTCTGCGTCAAGCAATCCAATTTGCCCCCGACAATACCGATCTCGTCGATCACTTGGGCAAGCTTTTGCTCAGTTTGCTTCGTCCATCGGAAGCGGCGGAAGTTTATCGTGCGGCTCTCGAACGGCACCCTGGCCATGTCCGATTGCAACTGGGATTGGCCGAGAGCTATTGGCGCAGCAATCGAACATCCCATGCCTTGGCCATCGTCGAGACTTTGATTCGAGGACGCGATCCCGATCCGCGGGCTTGGTTATTGCATGCCCGATTGATGCAGGCCGAAGGGGATACCGGTGCGGCCAAGGCCAGTTACCGCGAAGCAGTCGACCTCGATCCTCAGTTGGTCGATACGGAACTGGAGAGCTTGCTCGGGCTCGACGGAAGCTATGAAGGCAGCGATCCAGAGCAACCCCAACGTGCGACTTGGGAAGGGGTTTCGCCGATCGAACCAGACGACGAGATTGCGGAGGTCGAAAGACCGACAATATCGTTCGACGATGTGGGTGGGATGGATTCCGTCAAAGAGGATATTCGCATCAAGATCATATATCCCCTGCAACATCCCGAGATGTACGCCGCCTATGGCAAGAAAGCAGGGGGTGGAATTCTGATGTATGGCCCGCCGGGATGCGGCAAAACTTTGTTGGCACGCGCCACTGCAGGAGAAGTGAAATCGCGATTCATTGCGATCGGCATTAACGATGTGCTCGACATGTACATTGGCAATAGCGAAAAGAACCTGCATGCTCTCTTTGAACAAGCCCGCCGGAATCGCCCGTGCGTTTTGTTTTTTGATGAAGTCGATGCGTTGGGGGCCAGTCGCAGCGACATGCGACGGACCGGTGGAAGGCATTTGATCAATCAATTTTTGGCAGAACTCGATGGCGCCCAAGCCGACAACGACGGACTCCTTTGCCTCGGAGCGACCAATGCGCCATGGCACTTGGATAACGCATTCAAACGACCTGGCCGATTTGATCGCGTCCTGTTTGTTCCGCCACCCGATGAGGGCGCGCGGTCCGAGATCCTGAAGCTAGCCATCGCAGGTAAACCGCAGGAAAGTATCGACTTCAAAAAGGTTGCTTCTAGGACCGCCGATTTTTCCGGCGCCGATTTGAAAGCCTTGGTCGACGTGGCGGTCGAAGCCAAGCTTCACGAAGCATTGAAGACCGGCAAACCAAAACCGATCAACACCAACGATTTATTGGCGGCTGCCAAATCGAGAAAAGCCACGACGCTGGAATGGTTTTCGACAGCTCGCAATCATGCTCTGTATTCGAATGAAGGGGGAGATTACGATGCGATCCTCCAATACTTGGGGGTAAAGCGGTAGTATGGGATCGTTATCTCGTGTCCATCTTCTGATTCAACAGCAACGCTACGATCTCGCCGAACGCGAACTGCGAGGCATCCTGGTCGAGGATCCAGATCAAGCGGAACCACACAGCCTGCTGGCCATCTGCATCATGCAAGATGAGTCTCGACTCAAAGAAGCCACCGATGAGGCGGAGTTGGCCGTTGGACTGGATCCAGAAGAGCCGTTTTGCCACTACACGCTCGGCCACGTGCTCTTGGCACGTAATCGGATCAATGAAGCTCGCACAGCGGCCCAGCAAGCAATCGCTTTGGACCCCTACGATGCGGACTATTTCGGATTGCTGGCGAGGATTGCACTGAGCGATCGGTCATGGCAAGCGGCGCTGGATGCGGCCACGGGTGGACTCCGTATCGATCCTGAGAACGAGATATGCAGCAATATTCGATCGATCTCCCTGGAGCGTTTGGGACGTTCGGGTGAAGCGCTTCAGTCGGCCCGTGAGACGCTATCGCGATCTCCCGACAACTCCATGGCACATACATCGTTGGGCTGGGCCGCCCTACGCAGCGGCAATTATTTGCAAGCGCAGGAATCGTTCCGCGAAGCGTTACGGTTGGAGCCCAACAACGAAATGGCTCGCGATGGGATGATCGATGCCCTCAACAGTCGCAGTTTTCTGTTTCGGCTCGTCAATGGGTTTCACACGTGGCTCAGTCGTTTTGCTGCCAAGTACCAATTCGCAATGATCTTTGGGGCTTGGTTCATCATCCAGTTCCTCGACAACCTGGGCCAAAACAACCCTGCTTTGAAGTTCATCACCTTTCCAATCCTCATTCTTTACAACCTGTTCGTCTTGTTAACGCTGATCGCGACCCCTCTCTTTAACACGTTTCTTCGATTCAACCATTTCGGTCGGCATCTCCTCAAACGGAAGGAAATCTGGGCTTCCAATCTCATCGCTGTTTGTTTGCTGACGGCCGTCGTAAGCGGCGTTTACGTCTATGCAAAAGGTGGGAATGGGCTGCTCTATCTGGGATATTGGCTGTTGATGCTGATCCCCGTCTCGACGACGCTGCATCAAGTCACCGCACAACGAACGATTGCCTTTGCGGTTGCATCGCTCGTGATTGCATTGATCCCCGTTTATGGCATTTGGCAGTGTTTGGCAGCCCAGTCGTGGGACGCGATGCCAGGTTACGTCTCCACGTTCGCGTGGTCGATCTTCGGGATGCAAATCGCAAGCAACTTCGTTAGCCAAATGCCAGTGCGACGATAGTGGGGTGGTTGTCCAAATGCTGGTAGCTGCCAATTGCCGCCCCCGCCGAGACAAGCTCGGCGGAAGGCGAAATGCAAGGGCGTTTGTAGCGAAGATTGGCCCCATTCAGTTGTCCCCCATTCAGGTCTCACTGAATTCACGCAACGTCGATCCAATGCGGATCTTTGGTCGGACCAGATAGTACAGAACCGGGACGACGAACAGTGTCAGCAGCGCTGCACTCGTAAGGCCATATACGATGACCGTCGCCAGCGGGCGCTGGATATCTGATCCCAACCCCCGAGCAAGGGATGCAGGAAGAAGCCCCAGCACGGCCACCAACGACGCGAGCAGAATGGGTCGCAAGCAATTGCGAGACCCGAGAATGATCGCATCCCTTAACGGATTCCCATTGGATTGTGCTTCTGCAATGGATCGCACCATCAACACACCGTTCATGATGGAGACACCAAACAGGGCAGCGAAGCCCACCGCCGTTGAAACATTGAAATTCATCGATCGAAAATAAAGACCAAGGACTGCGCCCACGAATGCGAAGGGGACGGATGCCAGCAAGAGAAGAGCTGCTTTCTGTGATTTGAACGTCGCATAGAGAAGCAGATAGATAAGAAGGATGGTGATAGGCATCACAATCATGAAGTGCTGCTTCGCACGAGTTAGATTTTCAAACATCCCCAACCAAGCGATGCTGTACCCATCCGGGACAGTGATCTTTGAGCGAAACTCTTTTTGTGCGTCTTCGACAAATCCCCCTTGATCTCGACCCTGGATATCGCATCGAACGGTCAGTCGCCGCACTCCATCCTGACGCGCGATCAGCGTTTGACCATCCTTGATGGTGATATCTGCGACTTGAGACAACGGGACCGTCCGACCGTCCTGAGTAAAGGTCGGGATTCTACCGATCGCCTCCGGCGAGGAGAGTCGGTCTCGACTGAACCGAGCGACGATATCGAAGCGACGCTCCCCTTCGAAGAGTTTGCCAATAGGTTGTCCCCCAATCGCCGTGTTGATGATGTTGGTCACGTCTTGAATGCGGACATTGTTTTGAGCGCATTTGGCGCGATCGGGAGCGATGATCAGTTGAGGTTGCGGACCTTCCTGTTCGATGCTGACATCGATCGCTCCTCGAACCGACGCAAGCAGTTCCCTAGAATGCTCGGCCAATTCCGCGAGAACCTGCGGATTGGGTCCCGAAATCTCGATGGCCAAATTTGCGGAAGTGCCGTTGGTATCTTCCGTGACGCTATCGATGATTGGCTGTGTGAAATTGAATCGTGTTGTCGGGAACTCGCGCCGAAGCCGTCGTCCTAGTTCTTGAATCAAGGCTTGTTTGTTGTCGAACTCTTTCCATTGCGACATCGGTTTGGGACCTACCATCGTCTCGAGCCGGCTCGAAGGAAAGGGATCGGTTCCAGAATCATTCCGCCCGGCTTGGCAGGAGACGAAGGAAACATCTTCGAATTCCAGCGCGATTTCCCGAATGCGCTCCGCAAACTCGCTGGTTTGTTCCAACGCGGTCCCTTCCGGAAAATTCGCTCGAACCCAGATCACCCCTTCATCCATATAAGGCAAGAACTCGAAGCCCAATCGTGGGACGATACGAACAGAGACGTAAGCTACTAACAAAATGCTGCAGGCCAGAACCAACCAACGCAGACGGAGCAACTGGCTGACGACATTTCCATACACGTAAGTGATTGCGTTGAGGACGATATTGGTCGGCTCGCGATATCCCTTCGGATACATGATGACCATGAGCCCTGGGACCACAAACAAAGCAAAGAGCAGAGCACCGATCAATGCATAGGCCATGGTCAAAGCCATCGGCCGAAACAACAGTCCTTCGATCCGCTGCAGCGACAGAAGGGGCAAATAGGCGATAATCACCATGATGACGGAGAAGAAGACGGGGAGCGCGATCTGGCTGGCGGCATGGAACACTCGACGTTCGATGCTTTCTTGATTTCCTTCTTGCTTGCTCAATCGATGGGCTAGATATTCGGCCATGATGATGGCACCATCGACGATGATTCCAAAATCGATCGCGCCGATCGAGAGCAACCCGATTGGGATCTTGGTGAAGTACATCAACACGAGGGCGAACAAGAGGGAAAAGGGAACCGTTGCCGCCACCAGAATGGCGATCGAAGGGCGGCCAAAGAATAGAATTAGTACCAGAAGAACGAGTGTGATACCGAGTGAAACACTGTGAGCGACTGTCTCCAGCGTTGAGTCCACCAATACCTGCCGATTATAAAACGGCACTAGCCGAACTTCATCCGGCAAAAGATTGGCATTGAGATCATCCATCGCCAACTGCACCGCTTTGAGAACTTCCGTTGGGTTTTCTCCACGGCGCATCAGTACAATTCCTTGGACCGATTCATGCACATCGTCCTTGCTGAAGATGCCCATTTGAACGGCATGATCTAGCTTGACTCGTCCAACATCCTTGAGAAAGATCCCGGTCCCAGCAACGGACTTGACGAACACGTTCTGAATTTCTGAAATGTTTTGAACGGCGCCGGTACCTCGGATGACGTATGACGTACCTCCTCGGTTGAGGACGCTGCCACCTGCCACGGAATTGTTCACTTCGATCGCTTTAACGATATCTTCGAAGGTCAAATTGAATCGCTTCAATTGTTCCGGCAAAAGTTCGATCGTGAATTGTTTTAAGAACCCTCCGAAATTGGAAACTTCGGCGACCCCCGAAGCCCGCATCAATCGGGGGATAACCACCCAATCATTCAGCTCGCGAAGCTGCATCAGATCGGTGGAATCGTCCCCTTTCAATTCATAGCGATAGACTTCACCGTACGCGGTCGCATAGGGTCCCAGTTCGGCGCTGGCACCTTCCGGAAGGTCAACCGATGTTAATTTCTCCAGCACGCGCTGCCTCGCCCAGTATCCGTCGACCCCCTCCTCAAAGACGAGTCGCACATCGGAGAGACCGAAAATGGTGCGCGAACGAATCGACTCTAATTTTGGAACACTCCGAAGAGCGATCTCCAAAGGAACGGTGACCTGGCGTTCCACTTCTTCGGTGGCGCGACCAGGGAAGGTCGTTCGAATTTGGACCACTTGAGCGGAGATGTCCGGATAGGCATCGATCGGCTGTTGAAAGAAAGCCCAGACGCCGAATGCAGCAATCGCAATGCTGGTGATAAGGACGGTCCAACGCCGGGCGATGGCTAACTCAAGAAGCTTGTTCATGGACTATATCGATGCATGATTCGACTATTCATCGTTCGCATGGGAAAGTCTTGTGGCGTTGGAAGGTTTCGCCATCGCTCGCACGATCAAAGGTTTCAAAAGAATTGCATTCTTCCCGATCACGGTATCTCCGTCGCGGATTCCACTTCGAACTTCCACGATGGAGTTGATTTGTTCGTGAACTTCAATCGTGTGGAATTCCAAATCGAGCCACTGCGAATCGCCTTTTGATTTGTTGACGACCACAATCAAGTCATCATTTCCGATATGAAGGATGCTGTCGGATGGAATGCGAATGACTTGGCGCGGATCGGTCCCAACACCGATTCTCGCGAACATACCAGGCCTCAGAAGATCCTCCGGATCCTTGAGAACAAACAGCAATCGCAACGTTCTTTGCTCGGCGTTGAGCACTGGGGACAACGACGAAACATTCCCTTGAAACTTTACGTTGGGGAGGCCATTGAACTCTGCCGAACACTGTTGGCCGATCGCGACGAGACTGACGAGAGCCTCTGGGACTTCGGCGGTGACGATGTCGATGTCGGACGGAGCATCGTCCAGCAAATCGGGATCGATTCCGAATTGCTGGAGCTTCAAGAACTCATTATTTGCTTGGCGCTGTACGGTCTTGAGAGCGACCTCACCATCAAAGATGCTCTTCCGGTCTTCGATGCGCGTTTGCAGAAGCAAGGTTTTGGTTTCCGATAGCGATCGTTCGGTCTCGGTTCCAGACTTGACGAGCTTTTCTAATCGGTCGATCGTGCGCTGTAGCCCGGATTCGCGCGTCTCGGCCAGCTCCTTGATCTGGGACAACTGCGTCTCTGCAAACGTGGCTTCTAATTGCGCCTTCTTCCATGCCGTGTAGGAGTCTAACAATTCGCCGCTGCTGAACTGCCAGAATGGACTACCTGATTTGTCCTGGGCCGGACGGCGGGAGGCGATGACGCGCCCTGACGCTTGGAGCATCGGGCTGGTGGTCACTTCGGGACGAACAGAGACTCGTTCGAGTCGCTGCTGCAGCGGAGAGTCGACAAGAACACGAATCGAGTCGCGGTCGACGACATCCACCATCGGCATTGGTTTAGCCGCTCCCCCCTGGGATTTGGACTCGGAATGGGAATGGGGTGCGAATAGCAACCATGCGAGAGCACCTCCCACCAGAACTAAGGACACCAGAAATTGCGATCTGTCCCAAAAGGCTTGCCAGCGATTGCGTTCTAGCGGTGGAGTCTCAAGCAGTGGAGATTCAAGCGGAGGAGAGGAGTGATCCGGCATCGTAAACGTTCAGTTGGATAAAGGTGGATCCGGTGCCGTCTCCGGCAACTCTTGGCCCAGTACACCATAAAGGCGATAACGAGCCTTCCAGTAGTTGGCTCGGGTGGTGTAGTACAAACTCAATGTGTCTCGGTACTTCTTTTGAGCATCCAACAGATCGATCAACGGTCGGCCTCCCGATTGAAACGACTGAGAGATACTCTCGCGAACCTGCGACGCTAGTTTCAGTTGTTCATTGGCAACTGAATCCGCAACCGATTGAGCACCTTCCAATTGAGCCAGTGTGGCGTTTATTTCCTCGTTGATTGTAATTTGGAGGGATTCAATTTCCCACAGTGATTGTCGTTGGATGGATGCAGCTTTGGCAATGTTTCCTTGATTTCGGTCGTGTACTGGCAGACTCATCGTGACCGATGCTCCCCACGAGTTTGCATCGGGGAAACCGATGGCCTTTTCCTGATATTGGCGAGTGTAACCGAGTGCAGGAGTGACTTGAGGTTTCGCCAAACGTTGCTGCAGATTCAGATTTTGTTCGGATTGTGTAGCCAGCCAACGCAGCCTCAAAATATCCGGGCGCGTCGCGATGGCCACTTGATAAGCGGTTTCGAAATCGAGCATATACCGCTCGACGGGTTGATCGAGATCGAAATCAACAACGATCTGGTTGGACAAATCACTCCGTCCCATGAGCGACGCAACGCGTGCTTTTGCAATGCGCTGCTCTGCTCTCAAGATTGTGAGCTGCTGACGTGCTGCCAATAAATCGATCCGAATCCGACTGAGATCGACAGCCGGTTTGCCTCCATCGGTAACCGCTTGTTCGGTCGCTTTCTCCAATTGCTCCAGGTTCTTGACAATCTCTTCGGCGGCTTTGGAAAGCTGTTGTGTTGCCACCAAGGTAAAGAATGCATCCGTGGCTTCAATGATGCGTCGACGGATCACGTCTTCGTATTCGTACTGGGCAACGTGGATGCCGGCATGGGCCGTTTGCATGGCAGCAACCCGCTTGCCGAACAGGAACCAATCAATCGGATAACTGACAATCACGTCCTGTTGCGGAGGACCACCTTGCCGGGTTACGGTAAAGGGACGTGTAAGCGGTAATAACTGAGCGTCCGTGAAAAGATCCGGATTGGGTAATAACGAAGTGGTTAACCAATCGGCTCGAGCCTGCGATACGGATGCGAATTGAGCGGCCACCGCCGGATGTTCTCGGATGGCTGAAAAGACAACTTGATTCAGCGTCAATTCCACATTCGATTGCAGAATCGCTTCGGGTGCCATTTCTTGCGGAGGAAGCAATCTCTCCGTCTGCGGAGCATCGGCCTCGCTGCCCTCCCCTTCGATAACCTGTGCGAGCGAGATCAGCTTCATCGGCTCGGCTCGAGAAACCGCGGCTTGAGCAGAACCTTTTGGCACTGCATCCGACATGAGTTTGTCTGCCGACGGTTGAACTTCCAGCGGACCGCGTTGTCCTGGTTCGCTCAAGCGTGAATCCACGGATTCATCTGCCGGCGATCCCACGATCGGGTCTATCGCCGAACGGTGTTCTTTGGAAGCTGTTCTAACCGTAGCGCAACCCCCGATCATGCATGGTACCAACGCGATGCTCAGAGCCACATGGAGCCGGCGCATCGATTTGGGGTTGGTTCCGGTTCGCATTGCATCACTTCTTGAAACGGCACAGCTAGTCGCATGATCGCTACTAACCTCTTATCTATCGGAACCGGACAACTTGACATTCCAGGAAACCTTCTCTTGATCGATTCAATTTCCACAATCGGAGCAAGGTTTCTTGGCTAGCATTCAAGAGAGTTGTACTCGGATCGCGGGACCAAAAAAATTGCCCGCAGAAATAAAGTTTTGTCCTTTCAGCAGGATTTTTCGCGTCGAGTCTGACTCGCAACGGGCTGCACGAAAACGCGATCGGGATGGAATGATTGCTGATGCTTGCGCTTTGCGCAATGGCAACACAACAATTGCATATTTGATGGAAACTGAGATAGCGATTTCAAGGACTTCCGCGTAGATCGCCCGAATCTTGCATGGTTTGACTAATTGCCCTTGGTGGTCTCTGAAAGACGTGGTTCATGCAATGCGTTGACATCTGGGGGTGAAGCGTACTATCACAGTCCAAGGTTCTTAGAGCCTTAACAGGAACCGGAGGCTCGATTCTTACGGACTACTTTTTTACCTGTCAGAAAATACACAGAAGACATCTAATGAACGTTCAAAAATCTTTTTGGGTAGGTTTGGGGTTGGCCCTGCTGCACCTGTCGGCGTTGCAACCGGCATCGGCTGGGATCACGATGATTGATGGCACGATTTCACCTGGTGAATGGAGCGGAGCAACCACCGCTGCCATCCAAGGTGGTGGTACGGCTTATTTTAAAGCCGACACGAACTTCGTGTATGCGGCATTTGATATTACCGGCTGGACATCGGCCATGGGGGCTGCTTCGCAAGGGAATCTTTTGGGACTTGGTGTATGGGGAGCGAATGCGGGCTACGGAACATCGAACGGCGTCGAGTTCCAACAATCGACAGATATTCAATCTTGGGGAGGTGGTGCCGCTTCTGGAACGATGAATGGCCTGTTGTCGCGTTACTCGATTAACACCATTGGTCAGCCATCCATTCCTGCAGACCTTCAGGCAGCGGATTCGTTCGCCACGGGTAACCGTGTCTGGGAAGTGAAGATGCCGATCAGCAGCATGAATCTACAAGCCGGGGATTCTATCTGGGCGATTGGTGGCATCAATTACAATGGTTAGAGTCATCGGTACCCAGCAGTCAACCCGTTCAATAACTACATCCAAATCGCCGTTGAGGCAGCACCCGTAGTACCAGAGCCCGGCACGCTCGCGATCAGCGCTTGCTTGACCGGCATGGTGATGGTTGCCCGGCGGAGGAAGACTCGTCGCGCCTGACCCTCGGCCGTTCTTTAGAAGCGAGTCCAAAGCCCCGCCCGGACCTCTGGTCTGGCGGGGCTTTTTTTTTGATTTTGTTCGATGGCCTTTGCAACCGAAATCAGTTGCCGAAATCAGTTGCCGAGATCAGCTTCATTGGCCCGGCTGGAAAAACCGCGGATGGAGCAGAACCCTGTGGAGCAGCATCCAATATGAGATTGTCGGCCGAAGGTTGAACTTCCAGCGGACAATGTATTTGTGGAGCGCTCGAGCGGGAATGCACGGATTTATCGGCAGGCCATTCCCCGATCGGATCCGTCGTCGCCATGCAGTCTGACTCTCCATCTTTTTCAATGGCTGCTTGGTCGGGCTCTCGTTAGAGTCCTTCCAAGCGGTGGTGATTGACGAGAGGATTCTTCCGTTATGATGGTTGATCCATCGCAGAATCGAATAGGTTCTGCATCCGCTGCAACCAACCCGGAAGTGAATGATTTTCCTGGACATAGATCTGTGCTTTAACCGCACGCGCAAGCCATTTGGATTCATGCTCAAATCGGTCTTCGATGGCGAGGCACAACTCGTGTGGGTCACTCACAGGTACCAGTTTCCCCAACGGATGCTGGCGAAGAAGTTCTCCAGGTCCCGACTGCGTGTTGGTCGCTAATAGCGGCACGCCACATGCCATGGCTTCAAGCATCGCATTGGGCATCCCTTCGTAGTGCGATGGCATCACGAACAAATCGCTCCCACGCATCATGGCATACGGATTGTCGACTTGGCCATGCAAGGTGACCTGAGAATCGATATCTAACTCGCACAGGAGTGATTCCAGATCTTTTCGCAAGGGACCATCTCCCGCGATATGAAGATGGATCGCGGGCAAACCCTTCGCCCGAGACTCACGGAGATAGAGAGCTGTTGCCATGATCAAATCGCGATGCCCTTTTTCCCCGCTGAGCCGACCGACTGCCAGGAGATGCTTGCAGTCTGAATGACTCGCGTTTTGCTTCAACCGATCGATAGCCGACTCTTTGGCCGCGAGTCGCTCGATCCGTTCCAAGTCGACCGGGCTGGGTACTACCAAAAACTGTTGGAGTGGTATCGCATAATAACGAGATGCACTTTCCGCGGTTCCTTCAGAAACGGTTATCAACTCGCGACTCGACCGATAGGCTCGCGCCAATGCCCTCCGTTTCCACCACCGCCATCGCTTTTCCGTGCGCTCCAAGTCGAACTCAGGAGGAGATACGATGGCCGAGACCCTCGATACATTGGCACGCTTCGTTGCGGGACCTGTGACCAAGGTCATATGGAACAAGCGGTCATACACCAAATCGATCCGTTGGCTTTTGAGCAGATCCAATAGGTGCTGCACTTGCCAGCCATGGATTCGTCCTGGCCAATTCCATCGAGGAGGAGAACGATCTCGCCAAAACGAAAAAACCTCAACATCTTTCGGCAAATCGCGAAGCAAACTCCCTTGCTCGTACGTCAAGTACAACACTGGCTGGAATCGGGATCGATCCAGACCTTGCGCCAAGTACAATAACTGCCTTTCGCTCCCACCCGCCTCCATCGAGGACGAACAAAGCAGTATTCGGCGGGGAGGATTTACCATAAAGGAACAGAAGTGTATGGAAGTGATTCAACGCAATGATTGTATGGCATTCGTTACCAAGGACGGATCCATCATCCGGGAACTGCTATCGCATCGCAATTCCTCGATCCGAAACCAAAGCCTTGCGGAAGCCATCGTCGGTCCAGGGATCCAAACGGCTCCTCATTATCATCCGAAGACCGAAGAGATCTACTATATCTTATCCGGCAGCGGCACAATGCACTTGGCTGGAGCGTCGCGATCGGTCGGATGTGGGGACGCGATTGCAATCCCGCCCGGTGCCGTCCACTGGATCGAAAACCCGTTCAACGAGGATCTGGTGTTTTTGTGCACATGTGCCCCCGCTTATGAAGACGACGACACCGTCTTGGTGGACAGTACGCCGTGAAACGTTCCATGCGATCGAATTGGTTTCTCCGATGCAATGCGCCCGGTAGCAATTCACTCGGGTAGGGAATCTATCCCGACAATTTCAAGAGGATGTGAGAATGCGTTTTTTCTTGATCGTTTGCTGGGCAATAGCCTGGATAAATCTCGTACCAGAAATGACATGTGCTGACCCTATTCCATGTGCTGTTTCCAATGCGCACCTGGACGCCAATGGAAGTGAAAGCGAGCCCACTTCATCGTCGGTGGACTTTACGGATCGTGCGCTCGAGCCACTCTTAACCTGGGGTGACCCAATCGATGGTCTTCGGAGTGCCGTTTTTGTGAGGACAACGCTGGACGAGCAAGACGAGCGGAAGAACTCTATCTCCCTTGCAATTCAAAACGTGTCGGATCATGCCATCCGATTGGCAGATTCTGGTGCTGACAAGAACAAACGCACAGTGTATTTGCACCGGTCGGCGGAAATCTTGATGGGACTGTCGCATGCTCGATCTTCCTCACTCGACGTCGTACTCCAACCGGAAGAGATCCACCTGGTCGATTTCTTCGAAGGGGCCGAAGATGCTGATCGTATCAACAAAGATCTGTGCGAGGGTCTGTTCAAAGCACCTAGTCAATCGTTGAGCATCCGTTGGAATCTGGCTTCGGTTCCCGAGGGAGCATGGGAAGGGGAATTGAAAACCACAGTTAGCCGCGGAGCAATCGGTGTGCGCACCGCATTGCCCTCGTCGGAAGAAGGACGTCATCTGTTCGACCATTTTGTGCGTGACACCCGTCTCGATGGCCGGATCCCCAACGGAATGATGCAATTGCTAGGAGAGAGAACTGAGCATTTCATTCAGCTCAATACCGGAGATGCATTTGGAGATACGGTTGCGCGAAAGATGCAGCCGCTGGTTGCACGCTTTGAGCGAACTGTCGATTGGGAACAGTCGGATGTGGTGTCACTGTTGGACGAGATTGCAACGATATCTACCATCCCTATCGATCTGAGCCTTGAGTGGATCCGTGAACGGAGCCTGCAGCGCGGTGTTCCGCTGCCTGAGCGTTATCGAGATGCCAATTGGGGGCCACCGTTGCCAAGCGGTCTCCGAATGGCTTGGATGTTCGAACCTCGAGCCGATGCGTACCCCATTCATACCCCTTTGCGGTCGACGGTTCTCTTACACAATTCCGGCAAAGAACCAATTGCCTTCGCAACACGCAGTTTTCAACAACCGATGCACGTAGCCTTGGGTGGGCTTGGTGAATTCTTGGCTACAGAATCCGTTTTCTGGACGACGCGAGGCCGACCCGAATCGTATCGCCTCCATCCGGGCGAATTCTGCGAGGTCAACGCTCCAGGGATCCGCATAGGACCTCGGGAGGCCGACGTGAAGGATTGGTCGAGTGTTCGCGTGGGAACGTATTTGCTTGTGCATCCTGGAGATACGGTCACCTTTGAGCCTGGCGAAATCGCTCTGGAAGCATCTCAACAGGAAGGGCTACCGAAGGACTGGTGGCTTGCCACGATTCGCGAACGGTTGGCACTCGCTAGTCCGTTACCGGACAATGAGCAGGATCGCGAACTCTTGCTCTTTCGCGCCGTCGACGATCTGTTCGGAACGTCTCCCTTTACCGATGAGTTGGAAGCCTTTGCAGCCGACACGTCCCCCAACGCCTTGGATCGCTTGTCGGACGTACTCGCGGAGCGAAGCTGGATTCAGACGGCGACTGGATCGATTCAATCCGGGGTCGTCACATTTCGCGTGCACGATGCGGATCCACAAGCCGCAACGCGTCCACGCATTGCGTTGAATCCCGGTCGATACGCGTTGTCCGGAGATGTGGCATTGGTCGTCAGTCGAAAACGTGATGGCGTTCGGATTATCAACGAAGCCAGTTTGGTTCGATATCAAGACAGAAAAGAATCGATATCGATCGCTGTCCCTTTACCTGAGGGATACGACAGCTGGGCAGCCGGATGGCAGCCTGGTTCGACTCTCCTTTGGATAGCAGAGCGTGGGAGGCTGAGAAGCTATGACTTTCAGAATCCAGCGGATATAAAAACTGCCGAGCACGACTCGGGCAGTGACGGCATCCCAATAGACCATGAGCTCAAAGAAGCATTGAAGCCTGTTTTTGGGATGCGCGTTTCTTCGGATGCAAAGCAAATGTTACCGCCAGCATCGTTATCGTCACCGGCTGAATCAGCCCCTGCCAAATCAGGTTCAACTGAGCTCCCCTCCAAGCACGACGAGGTCAATGCATTGATGAAACACTGGCGTCAACGGGCTCGGCTCAATGGCGATATACCAGGGGGTGCACTGAACGTTTTGCATTTGCAGATCGATCAGTTCATCAAACAATATGCTGACGAAGAGCAAGCAGCATCGCTTCAAATCATTCGATCGAAACTGAATACGGATCGGGATTGGAACGAAAGGGAATTGGTATCCTTGCTGGATCAGATTGCCGACCTTACCACAGTCCCTTTTGCTTGGGCTGAACTCAAGGTTTCACTCAGAGGCATGCGTGATCTTCAGCACGGCGAGTTATTACCAGACAGGTGGAAAGATATCGCTTGGGGAGCGCCTGCTGAGAATGGATTGAGAGCAGCCTGGGTTCTTGAGACGCAATCGAAGGAACTGCATGTTGGCGACGTATTGAAGTCTCGAGCCCTGTTTATCAACGGAGGGACGAAGACCGTCTATCTTCAGACCGACACATGGCGGCAGCACGACACCCACGAAGCATTGGATGGCGAAGGTCGATCCCTCAAGATTGAGCAAATTCGATACACCGGATTGACTCCGACCAAGACGGTCTGCCTCCGCCCCGGTGAGTTTACGGAAGTTGCGGGGCATGGTATCGGGATTGGTGACCGGGCTTTTGACGATGAAAAGAGTCAAGGATTGATTGGTGCTGTGGTCCATGCCAAGCCGGGAGATACCCTGCAATTTTCGACGTCGATGTACTTTGCAGGAAACGCGTGGCGTCAGGAAGGAGATTCAATTGACCCAGCCGCTCGACTTCGAAAGCAAATCTCGGATCGCGTTGCTCGTGTGCTTCCGATTCCCCAGCCATCGGTTCAGTCCGCAGAAGAACGACGCCACTTGCTCATCCAGATCACCCAGGAGTTGTTTGGCGAGTCACCCACCGTCGACGAATTGAATGCGTTCCTCGCCGATGACTCGGCTCACCCGGAGGAATCGCTGATCGAACGTTTGGCAGCACGAACCGAACCGAAACTCTTCGAAGGGGAATTGAAAACGGGAGTTCAGTCGTTCGTGGTTCTGCCTGAAGATCCTCAAGCAAACGCAATACCTCGCGCAGCGGTTCGACCGGGTCGATACACATTGCGAGACGGGATCCGACTACAAGTATCGCAAACCACGACCCAGGAATCACGAACCAATCAAGCGACCCTCGTGTTCGATGCAGTAGCCGAATCGCCACGTAGGGAACACAGGATCTCGCTACCAGATGGTCTCAACTCCTATGCGATTCTATGGAAGTCGGAACCTGATGTTCTCTACATTGTGGAGCAAGGCAAAGTCAGGACAATCGGTCTTCGAAACAGAGACCAAGTCGAAGAGAGGACAGATTCGCAACCGCTTCCTCCGGAATTCAAAGACTTGATTCCCGAGGCATTACGATAAACGAAAAGTCAGTAGGTGCACCCACCGATATGCGCCCTCGCTTCTCTCGATTCCAATTGGGAGGGCGAGATTTTCGGGAGGGCGAGATTTTGGGAGGGCGAGGCTCCTGCCGAGCCACCCTTTCACGCGGGATCATGATATGGCCTCTTACGCGGGATCGTGATTTGGCTCGGTAGGAACCTCGCCCTCCTGTTCTCCCGCGAGAACTGTTCGTGCCACTCAAATGTGACGCTCACTTCAAATCCATCCTTCGAGGTTGAATACCAAATCGCAATCCGAATCGGCGACGATCAACCCCAAAAGTCCCGTTCTGCGCGGGTACGTAGCGAGTTGGCTTCGGCATCACCGATGAATTCATTCTTGATCGGGTCGAAGGTGAGCTTGCGGCCTAGGATCCAAGAGAAAGATGCTGCGAAACTTGCGATATGCGAATGGAGCATCACTTCAGGATTGGTGATTGCTGCCTTGCGCGAGCGAACGGAATCGAAGAAGTTGCGGGCATGCAACTGGGCGTCAATGCCACTGGTCTTCTTGATCTTCTCAGTCGATGCTGCGACTCCCCCCATCTTCACTTCGATGCCGTCGTCACCCACCTCCACCGAGCCCTCGCTGCCGACGAACCGGACCGGGCACGTGCCGAGTTTCGTGTTCCAATTGGGTCCGCGGTCGCCAAACGGGGTCTTCAGAAAATCGAGAACGAGCTTTACTCCATTGGCATAGCGGCAGGTGATTCCGGTCGGCCCTGCTTCGAATTCGATCGGCGTCGTCTCGTCGGCATCGTTGGCCCATTGGCAAAGATCGACCGTGTGCGCACCCCAGTCGAGCAAGCGTGCTCCCGATTCAAAGTCAAACTGACCTCGCCACTTACCTGCGACATAAGCTGAGTTGTATGGCCGCCATGGAACGGGGCCGAGCCAGAGATTCCAGTCACACACTTCCGCCGTTGGAGTCGGTTCACCTGGGAGCCACGAATTACCAAGTTCCGGCTCGTAGACGGACGCGTAGAGCGTATCGAGTTTACCGAGCTTGCCACTGCGAGCCATATCGACCGCCGTTTGAAACTGCGGCACGCTCCGCCGCTGCGTGCCGGCTTGGAAGATCCGACCCGTTCGCTTCATAGTCGAAGCGATATCCTGCACATTCTTGATCGATAAACCGCACGGCTTTTCGCAGTAAACATCCTTGCCAGCTTCCGCTGCAAGGATCGAAGCCGGCGCATGCCAACGGTCACCCGTCGCGATGATCACGGCATCGATATCCTTGCGGTCGAGGAGTTCTCGCAAGTCGTGATAGAGCGAGCATTCGGAATTGCCGGAGAGTTTATCGACGAGCGCTTTGCCTGCTTCGCGACGGCTCTTCTGCACGTCGGCGATGGCTACGCAACGAACATCGGCGAGCCCGAGCATCGACGTGAGAACGTAGGTGCATCGCGGTCCAATCCCGATTACCCCGAGATTGATCTTGTCATTCGGTGACACAGCCCCATCGAGGCCCAGAACTCGAGCAGGCACGATGGTTGGAAAAGCGATCGTGGCCCCAGCGGCTAACCCAGCAAGCGCCTGTCGCCTGGTGAAACCCCGGCTAGTCGTTGCTGGATCTGCGATGCCTCCATCGCAGTTACGGTCCATCTTCTTGTCAGTTTTTTTCATGATAACGTTGCTCCTATCGAGAGATCATTATGAGATGCACGTGGAGCCCAGGAAACGACCTTCCTTGGATTTGACGAAGATTGGCGCGAACAATTTTTTTGTAGTTCGGGAGCCTCGCAATGTAGCCATCGATATCGGTCGGCTTTTCTGTTTTTTCGATAGTGAACCGTATGGAGAAGAAAAGGTCCGGCCTTTTATAATGAGCAACGTCGACTGTTGTTGATGCGTTCAATGTACGCGTTGGCGCCCTTCGTGAGCCTGAGGCGCTAGCCGATCTACCGGCAATTCATCGCACACGTTTGGTCGGTTCCAGCGTGGATCGGCTAGCGCCTCAGGCTCAAGAACGACTCCTTGGAAAGAGCATCGGCGAGGTGCTGCGGAAGAAGACCAAGCAGCCGAGAGCGTAGCGAGAGAGTAGGTAGGGAGTAGTGAGAAGAAAGTAGATCGAGCAGATAGGAGAAAGTAGGTTGCCAACTTGGATCGGAAGCTAGCCCATAAGGGCAAGGTCTCCAATCTAGGTTCTTCTACTTTCTACTTTCTCCCATCTACTCTCTATTTTTTTGGCCCAAGGGCCAAAGAAAAATCGGGCCGGCGGGATTCGAACCCACGACCTCTACCACCCCAAGGTAGCGCGCTAGCCAGGCTGCGCTACGGCCCGATTTGGTTTTTGATGCGTCTCAGCCGAACTTGCCACTCGCGTGAACTTCGTCCGTCAGAACCCATCGAACCTGCGGCTAGTGTACTCAAACCGGCCGTTTCGGCAATCCACTCTAGGGATTCCTTGAAATTGGTTCGATAGTTTGTGAAACCTCGTATTGCCCAACGTTTCTCGTCGTGAAAACGATCTAAAGACCCTATCCTCCGAACGAGAGAAGGTTCCTGTTTTGAATTTAAAACCCATTTAGTGCAGCTCCGCCAAGCGGGTCTTGAGCCCCCAACGGTTTCTTCCCCTCCGGAATGACGGCAAGACGAATGACGCGGTGCAATGACTCAGTTACACTATGCCAGTCTCTCTCCCATCCAACGTTTCGACTCCAACCGATCGTCCGTCTCCCAACTACATTCATTGCAATATGCTCCATCCATTATCTATAGCGACTCCGCGATTCCTTGCCATGTTCCCCCCTCGAACGCAGGTCTCCCTGCTGGGATGTGGGATGCTCTTCTTGGGGGGCATGATGGGTTTGACCGTGCAAGGAGATGACAACCCTGCACCAGCCACACGTACTGAAGCCGAAGCCCGTATTTATTCCGACATCTCGTACCTTGCTTCCGACGACCTGCGAGGACGCTCTGCCGAGACTCCGGGTCTCAAAATGGCCGCGGATTTCATATTCCAACGCTTCCAGGAACTGGGTCTTGTAACCGAGTTGTTCGATGGCAAACCCTTCCAAGATTTCCAACTCAATGGAAGTCCTGGAACTTCCCCTGAATCCAATTCTTTCTCGATTACGAAACCGGACGGTACCAAGGTTGTCTTTGCGCTGGGGGACCAATTCCAACCGCAATCACTTGGAGACAATGGATCGTTTCAAGGTGAATTGGTCTTTGCTGGCTATGGCATCACGGCCGATGACGGGACGATCAAGTACGATGATTACGAAAATCTCGATGTCGAAGGCAAAGTCGTTCTCGTCATTCGCAAAGAACCTCAGGGGAATGATCCCAATAGCGTCTTTAACGGCTCGGAACCGAGCAACTACGCATTCTTCACCAGCAAAGAAACCAATGCCGCCCAGCACAAGGCGGCCGCTCTAATCCTGATCAATGATGCTGCCTCCGAAGCGGCAGGTCCAGGATCCTTACTTCCGGTCACCGGTGCAGGGACAGCCCAAGGATCCGATAAGATCCCCACGCTGTTCATGTCGCGCGCAGTGGCCGCACAATGGCTTCAAGAGGCCGGAAAATCCCTTGAAGAAATCGAATCGCAAATCGATGCCGATTTGAAGCCCCGTTCGTTTGTACTCAGTGGTTGGAGCGCCAGTGGCCAAACGGATATCTCACGCAACAAGATCACTTCCATGAATGTGCTGGGATACTTGCCAGGCCGCGGCGACCTAGCCGATGAACTGGTTGTGATCGGAGCCCACTTTGATCACGTGGGCATGGGGGGGTCGGGATCGCTGGCACCGGGAACTTACGAGATCCATAACGGAGCCGACGACAATGCCTCTGGAACGGTCGGATTGCTGGAGACCGCCCGTCGTTTGGTCGATCTTGCGAACAATGCACCCGCCGAAACCCCACGCCGAAGCATATTGTTCATTACCTTTTCTGCGGAAGAACTGGGTCTGATCGGCAGTGAGTACTACGTCAATCATCCACGCTTTGAACTGAGCGACACGGTGGCCATGCTGAATTTGGATATGGTCGGTCGAGTGACCGAAAACGTTCTAACCGTATACGGGACCGGTACGGCAAAGGAATTCGATAACTTGTTGACGGAAGTGAATGAACCGATCGGTTTCGATATCAAACGTCAACCAGAGGGGGTCGGACCTAGCGACCACCAGTCCTTCTTCTTGAAGGGGATCCCGGTCTTCCACTTCTTCTCAGGTTTTCACCCAGACTATCACCGCCCCAGCGATGACTTTGACAAGATCAACGTCAATGGAATCTCGCGAGTGGCGGAGCTTACGGTTCAGTTGGCCGATCGCATCGCTACCAATCCCGTGCGACCGACATTCCTGCGCAGCACCACGACCCGCGTTCGATTGGGAGTACGCATCAAGCAATCGGAGCCAGGGTTAGTCGTCGACCGAGTCATGCCCGGGGGATGGGCAAAGAAAGCTGGCATTCTTCCCGATGATCGGATTCTGAAAATCGGAGATACCGAGGTTGCCGATCGGAATGCCATGGATGAAGCCCTGACCCAATTTAAGCCGGGGGATTCTCTCAAGGTATTGGTGGAGCGGGGCCAGGAAAAAATTGTTCTCGAAGCGGATATTGGGACATAGAAAACCCTTGATCTCTATTTACTCCGGTTCCGCGTTTCGTCAGAATCCGCGGGACTGCGACCCGAATCATCGTGCGCCAACATGGAATGTGGGCGACCCGGTGCAACTCGGGCGCAGAGAATCGTAGGCTTCTGGCGCGAAACGCCCTACCCTGGATCGCGGTAGGCGAACGCAAGCCACAGATGAACGCAAAGCAAGGAGTGCTAAAAAGTGCTGTTCCGAATCCGTACCGCTATATTCGCTCTCGCTCTGGCCATGAGTTGCTCTCTGAGTTGCTCTCTGGCGTTCGCCCAAATTGGAGCGCAAAGCCCGCAGCCACAAACCACTGCTGTGGCAGTCGTCGACATGGATCATGTCCTCGACAACCACCCTTCGTTCACGGCTCAAATGGAAGCCATGAAAGAAGAATATCAAAAGACCATGTCGAGTTTTGAGGATCGCCGCAAGAAGATGGTGACCGACCTGGAGAGCCTCAACACTTCGCTCTCGCCCGATTCCCCGGAATTCAAGAAGAAGCAAGAAGGGCTGGTGGGCCAGGACAGCATGTTGCGATTGGAAGTCGTCAACAAAGAAAAAGAATTCGGCGAACGTCAAGCTCGTTTGATTCTCGATACCTATACCCAAATCGTTCAGGGTGTGAATGGGGCCGCACAGTATTACAAGTACGATCTCGTCGTGCGTTACAGCCGCAAACAAGCTGCTCAAATGAATCCGAAGAAGCCGCAAACGGTCATGGTCGGCGCCGATCGCGAGGTCATCTATTTCAATCCGCAGCATGACTTGACCGATACCGTCATTGCAATGCTCAAACGCGATGTGCCAGTCGCACCGGGAGTTTCCGGAACGCCTGCCGCAGGAACAAAGGTTCCACAAACCGCCAACGGCGCACCAAGACAAGTCAAGTAACAAGTACGGACTGGCCACTCGGATCATTTGGGTCCGAGACCGATCCTCAACGCGTGCGAAACGGAATTCAGCACTGACGATGACTCAAGCCCCACAGCAAAAGACGATTGCGCATGTCGCTCGCGTGAGCGGTCGGGGCTATTGGTCCGGACTGGCCGTTTCCTTGACGCTACAGCCAGCTCCACCGAATACGGGTATCGTCTTCCGCCGGAACGACTTGCCCGGTCGGCCTGAAGTTCCTGCTCTCGCCTGTTACCGCATCGACACGAACTTGCGCACGAAGCTCTCCAAAGGGGCGGCATCCGTGGAAATGGTCGAGCATGTGATGTCCGCGCTCTACGGCATGGGGATCGATAACTGCATCGTCGAATCGGACGCATGCGAGATGCCAGGGCTGGATGGAAGCGCTGTTGCCATCGCGCTCGCGATCGCTCAGGCGGGTACCAAATCGCAGGCGTTTCCCATCCACGAATATTGCGTCGAAGAAGTCATTCGAATCGTCGAGGATCAGGCTGAAATTGTTGCAATGCCTACTCAACAGCCTGGATTGTCCTTGATGTATCACCTGGATTATGGACCGACGAGCCCGATTCCATCCTCGACTTCGGCATTCGCACTCGATGCTGAGGAGTACTTGCACAATATTGCACCTGCTCGGACGTTTCTCCCTGAAAGCGATGCCAAAGAGTTGCAGCGTTTGGGAGTCGCCCAGCACGTGACCTATCGCGATCTCGTGGTCTTCGGCAATCAGGGACCGATCGACAATAGCTTGAGATTTCCGGACGAGTGCTCTCGCCACAAATTATTGGACTTGGTTGGTGATTTGGCCCTGTGCGGCGTTCGTTTGCGCGGCACCATCATCGCTCGCCGGAGTGGACATAACTTGAACGGTCGATTAGCCGAGCAAATGAGGAAGCGATTCGCGGAACGCCAGCGATCGCAACCCGTGGCGGCCTGATCGATCGCAATTTTTCATTTTGACTTCACGTTAGAAAGTGGATTCAACACATGCCTACCATCATCGCTCATACTGCCGTGGTTGACCCCCGTGCCGAACTGGACGACGACGTTCGCATCGGGCATCACTGCGTGATTGGCCCGCATGTGAAGATCGGTCGCGGAACTCGTTTGGAAAACGGAGTCACACTGACCGGCCACACTACGATCGGCCGTGACAATCGATTTTTCCCCGGCTGTGTTATCGGCGGTGATCCGCAGGATTTGTCGTATCAAGGATCTCCGACCCAAGTCATCATCGGGGACTCGAACGTCTTTCGCGAGTGCGTGACCGTCAATCGCGGTACCGAAAAAGATGAAGGTATCACTTCCGTCGGCCACCATTGCTACTTCATGGCCAACAGCCATGTCGCTCATGACTGTTTCGTCGAGGATCGCGTCATCACGGCCAACAACGTCATGCTGGGTGGGCACGTTCGTGTCGAGCACGATGCAACGTTGAGCGGAGGCGTGGCCGTGCATCATTTCGCATCCATCGGTTGCTATAGTTTTGTCAGCGGCCTATCGCGCGTATTGCAGGATGTGCCACCGTACATGTTGGCCGAAGGATTCCCCGCCCGCCCGCGATGTGTCAACGTGGTCGCTCTCAAGCGCAAGAATTTCTCGACCGGCGCCATCCGCGCCATTGGGGAAGCTCACAAACTTCTCTATCG
>Ga0194055_10000261_pt1 | contig 41311 bp, 35 predicted proteins | sample SepL449m_MetaG_FD_155482 | JGI IMG/M metagenome (GOLD analysis project Ga0194055, IMG submission 155482) | Anoxic zone freshwater microbial communities from boreal shield lake in IISD Experimental Lakes Area, Ontario, Canada - Sep2016-L442-9m | ecosystem: Environmental > Aquatic > Freshwater >... | reverse complement strand
TACGTCCATCTAAAATGGTGAACTCGCTTCGCTCAAACATGCACCATTTTTTAACGATGGACTTAAGTCATTTTATTAACGCTATTCAAAGATGTTCGCGAGTAGGATATAAAATAAAAAGGCTAGTTATAATTTTATATAACTAGCCTTAATCAACATTACTTTTTTCTACAAATTAAAAAGTCCCTTATTGATTAACTGTAAAGTTTTGATCTTGTAGGAGCTTGGAACTAACAAACTAATATTATGATGACTTCCGCCGTAGCTTACCATGGTAACAGGCACTTCATTGATGGCGTCAAATAATTTTTTAAGCACGGACTCTGTTTTTGCAATTTCATTTCCTACTATAGAAACAATGGTTTGTTCTTTCTCTATTTCAATGGTTGCTATTAAACTAAGTTCAGCTATGATTTCCTCTAAATGAACATCATTGTCAATGGTAACCGACACTGCTACTTCAGAGGTAGTAATCATATCGATAGAAGTTTTGTACTTTTCAAAAACTTCAAATATTTTTCTTAAAAATCCGTAAGCCAACAACATCCTACTGCTTTTAATTTTAATAGCAATGATATTGTCTTTGGCAGCTACCGCTTTTGCTCCTTCACTTCCTGCTTCTTTTTTAATAACGGTTCCAGCAGCTGATGGTTGCATGGTATTTAACAAACGAACAGGAATGTTTTCTTGCTGGGCAGGCCAAATACAAGTGGGATGTAAAATTTTTGCACCAAAATAAGCCAACTCCGCAGCCTCATCAAAGCTTAATTGTTCTATCGCAACCGTTTTGTCCACCACTCTTGGATCGTTGTTGTGCATACCATCAATGTCGGTCCAAATTTCACAAACACTTGCTTTTACCGCAGCGGCAATAAGTGAAGCAGTATAATCACTCCCTCCTCTTTTTAAATTATCCACTTCGCCTTTCGCATTGCGACAAATATACCCCTGTGTAATAAATAATTTTTTTGTTGAATGATTGGCCAAAACGCTTTTTAGCTTTTCGGAAATCGCTGCTAAATCAGGTTCGTCATTGTTGTCTAATTGCATAAAATCCAAAGCAGGTAACAAAACGTGATCTATATTTTCTTGTTCTAAATACAATGAAAAAAGTTTGGTGCTCATTAATTCACCTTGTGCTAAAATGTCTTTATTTAAAGCGTCACTTAAAGAAATTTTTTGGGTGATGCGTAAAAAATCAAAATGCTCATTGATCATTTCATTGGCTTTAACACGAAGCTCATCTCCAGTAAGCAATTCCAAAATGAAAGCATGATATTGCTTTTCTAACACCTCTATTTTATCAGAGGCCTCTTTTTTATTTGCAACGCCTAAACTTTTACTTATCTCCACCAAGGAATTGGTGGTACCACTTAATGCACTTAAAACAACCAAGGTAGATTCCTTATCTCTCGTAATTAGTTGAGACACTTGATGCATGCGCTCAGGCTTGCCTACACTGGTTCCGCCAAACTTCATTATTTTCATTACATTCTTTTTTTCGAGGCTCAAAGGTAAATAGGCGAAGGTACAATAGGGCATAAAATGGCCCTTATTTTAAAAGAAATTAGCACGAATAAAGCGCATTGCAAACTAATGTTAGTCTATGTTAATAGGGTACCACATTAAAAAGGCAAATCATCCACTGGTGCTTCTTCAGCTCCAGTAGAGGAAGCATTGCTTGGATTATAGCTATTACCGCTGTTTCCATCTGATGAAGTTCCTGAACCATCTGATGAACCAGATCCTGCAGGTTTAGCACCCAACAATTGAACCGACACAATGCGTAAAGTTAAGGAAGCCCCATTTCTACCATCTGCCGTGGTATAAGATCTAACATCTGGAGTACCTTCTACATATACTTGAGTTCCCTTTTTTAAATAAGGGGCTACTGCGGTACGATCTGTCCAATAAGAACAATCTACCCAGGTAGTTCTGTCTTTTTGATTTCCTTGCGCATCTTTATATCGTTCGGTGTGCGCCACATTAAAATTAATTACTGTTTTGCCATTTACATTGTTTACTACGGCGTCTTTACCTAAATTTCCGATGACTTGAAGCTTGATCATTTTCTGTTATTTTGTCGTTATATATTATCGTTCTATGAAAGTGAAGATAGTATTTTTTCGTTTTTCGAAATGAAAACCCCTACCCATTTTATGAACAATCTCTGAATTAGGATAGGATGAATTACTTTTGTGGTAAGCCAACTTTTAACTGGCCAAACACTATGAGTAAGAAAGGAAAGGTTTTAGTCGCAATGAGCGGCGGAATTGATAGCACGGTAGCCGCTTTAATGTTACACAACGAAGGCTACGAAGTAATAGGCATCACCATGAAAACCTGGGATTATGCCACCAGCAACGCCAACGGAAAAGAAACAGGTTGTTGCAATATAGACTCCTTTAACGATGCTCGACAAGCAGCCGTAAACAATGGCTTCCCACATTATATTTTAGACATCAGAGAAGAGTTCGGCGATTTTGTCATTGACAACTTTGTAGAAGAATATTTAGCCGGTCGCACACCCAACCCATGCGTGATGTGCAATACCCATATTAAATGGAGAGCCTTATTAAAAAGAGCAGATGCATTGGGTTGCGATTTTATTGCTACCGGACATTATGCAAAAGTGCGTCAACACACCAATGGACGTTATGTGATTTCAAAAGGATTAGACAATACCAAAGATCAGAGCTATGTTTTATGGGGTGTGGACCAAGATTTATTAAGCAGAACTATTTTGCCCTTAGGAGGCATGCATAAAAAAGACATTAAACAAATGGCCATTGATATGGGCTATCCAGAATTGGCTAAAAAAAGCGAGAGCTATGAAATTTGTTTTGTACCCGATAATGATTATCGTGGATTTTTAAAAAGACGTGTAGATGGATTGGAAGAAAAAGTGAATGGAGGATGGTTTTTAGATACCAAAGGAAAAAGATTAGGGAAACACAAAGGCTACCCCTTTTATACCATTGGACAAAGAAAAGGATTGGAAATTGCTTTAGGCAAACCTGCTTATGTGGTTTCCATTGACCCAATAAAAAATATAGTAGTAATTGGAGATGAAAATGATTTGGATCAAAATGACATGTTGGTAGCAAAATTAAATTGGATCAAATACGATCATGTGGACGACGCAATGGATGTGATGGCAAAAATTAGATACAAAGATGAAGGGGCGCTTTGCACTTTGTTAAATACCAATAATGGAATACAAGCTCGGTTTTACGAAAATGTAAAAAGCATTGCGCCAGGTCAAAGTGCTGTATTTTACGAAGGAGATGATGTGGTGGCGGGAGGTATCATACAAAGTGGGTTATTGATACCCAAGGCGCCAATCGCTAATTAACTTACTCTGCAATTTTTTGTAGCAATGCCCCAAATAGCGTGTCGGCTTGCTTCTCATAGCCCATAAAATATTCTTGTGCCACTAATTTAAACTTATTAGTAGCCATTAATCTTTGAATCTGGTCTTCATTTTCATTTTTATACACAGAACAAGTGGCTGCCAATAAATACCCGCCTACTTTTAAGGCAGGCGTTAGATGGTGAAGCATTTTTGATTGAAGTGTTGTAAAAGTTGCTAATTGTTTTTCGTTAAACCCCATCAAATTTTCTGGCGTACGCCCCCAAGTACCACTGCCCGAACAAGGCAGGTCGGCAAAAATAAAATCAAATTGTTTTTTGATGTCAAAAGGCAAAGTAATATCTACCACTTGCACAGAGGCAGCTACAATGCCGGCTTCTTTTAATCGCTTCTCACAATTGAATAAAATATTTTCACGAATATCAGATACATGCAATTGCACAGGAGCAATATAATCTTTAATTAAAATTGATTTTCCTCCACTGGCTGCACATGCATCCCAAACCACCAATGGCTTTTCAGTTACTGGAATTAATTGCAATAAGCTTGCCAAAGCTTGTGAATTAAAATCCTGAATCACGGCGTCTTTATTTAAATGAATTACATTTTGCAAAGCGGTCGTATTGGCAAATGAAAAAGTAGTGTCATTTATTTTTTCAAAAACAATAGAAGCCTTTTGCAAGGCTTGTTCTACCACCTCCTTTTTACCTGGTCGAATACGAATAAATAACAAAGGCTGTTGTACATGCGATTGCTTGAACTTTTCCAAATCAATGACTGGAGATATAAGCGCTTGCAATGGAAATTGTGCACTTAAATTTCTAAAATGATCATAACACAAAGCACTGATGCTTTTTCGATCCTTACTCCCATGTTTTTTATTGGCAGCAAAATATTTTTTCAAATACAAAGCTAATGGCGTTGGACCCTGGTATTCGGCAATTAATTTTTGGGCAATATTTTGATGCGAAATATGGTACATGGTCAAATAAGTCGATTTAGTGCAAAGTTGGCCTGCAAATATCCGTTTAATGCCTTAATGGACCCCCTTTTTTACCTTAAAAATGAGTAGGCAATGCGCATGTTGGTAGTCCCTCCTGAATTATACATAATTAACTGATAATCATTGATTTATATAGATTTTGGTTTTTTTTCATTTTTAATTTTAAATATTTGTTTAAGTACCTTACCTTTGCCCTCCTGAAAATTAAATAATACATGGCAAATCACTCGGCTACTAAAAAAGATATTAGACAAGCAACTAAACGTCGCGATAGAAATCGTTATTATGGTAAAACTACCCGTAACGCTATCCGTGAATTAAAAATCGGAGACGATCAAAAAGTATACAACGAAAAGTTACCTAATATCATTTCTCAAATTGACAAATTAGCAAAACGTGGGATTATCCACAAAAACAAAGCAGCTAATTTAAAGAGCAAATTGGCCAAGCACGTTGCCGCTAAAGCAACTGCTTAGTTCCTGGTTTTTCGATCATTAAGATTAATTAATCAATTATACCCATCCCGCCCCGACTACTCGGGGCGGGATTTTTTTTATGTATCTTCGCACCATGACTGAAAAGATACTTATCCTCGACTTTGGAAGCCAGTATACACAGCTTATAGCACGTGCCGTGCGTGAAGCCAATGTCTACTGCGAGATAAAGCCCTTTAATAGTAAAATCGATTTTGATACGACCCTTAAAGGGGTCATTTTAAGCGGCTCCCCAGCCAGTGTGAATGAAGCAGACGCCCCCAATGTGGACATCAAAGCCATCTTAGATAAGTTACCTGTATTGACCATTTGTTATGGCGCTCAATTAAGTGCAAAAAACTTTGGAGGCAAGGTCGAAAAATCAAATAAAAGAGAATATGGCCGTGCCCAATTGCGCATACAAAAGGACGACGTTATCTTTAAAAATATTCCCAACAATAGCCAGGTTTGGATGAGCCACAGCGATTCTATTACACAGCTTCCTGCCGACTTTGAACTCTTGGCCGACACCGAAAGTATTCCAGTAGCCGCCTTTAGAAAAAAACAAGGCCAGGGACATGCCTTACACGGATTTCAATTTCACCCCGAAGTATACCATTCCACAGAAGGAAAAAAATTGATTCAGAATTTTCTAGTGGAGCTATGTGGATGCCATCAAAATTGGACCCCTTCTTCCTTTGTTCAAGAAACCGTAGACAAGCTTAAAGCACAAATTGGAGACAGCCATGTGATTATGGCCTTGAGTGGAGGCGTGGATAGTACGGTAGCTGCTACCTTAATTCACAGGGCCATTGGAGATCGACTTCATGGTATTTTTGTAGACAATGGCGTACTGCGTAAAAACGAATTCCAAGACGTATTGGACATCTATAAATCTATTGGATTAAACGTGACAGGCATTGACGCTAAAAACATGTTCTATGATGCACTTGCAGGCAAGTCGGAACCCGAAGAAAAGCGAAAAATTATAGGAAAACTATTTATAGATGTATTTCAAATAGAAGCTTCTAAAGTATTGGAAGCCAAATTCTTAGGTCAAGGGACAATTTATCCAGACGTGATTGAAAGTGTAAGCGTTCATGGTCCTTCCCAAACCATCAAATCGCACCACAATGTGGGTGGCTTACCCGACACCATGCACCTTAAATTGGTAGAGCCCCTTCGCTATTTATTCAAAGACGAGGTGAGAAAAGTTGGCTTAGAATTAGGTATTTCTCCCAACTTAATCAATAGACATCCTTTCCCAGGACCAGGATTGGCCATTCGCATACTGGGAGACATCACTCCAGAAAAAGTAGCCCTTTTACAAGCAGCCGATCATATTTATATGAATGCTTTAAAAGACTTTGATTTGTATACGAAAGTATGGCAAGCGGGTACCATTTTACTACCTGTAAAAAGTGTAGGTGTAATGGGCGATGAACGTACTTATGAATTTACCATTGCGCTTAGAGCCGTTACTTCGGTGGATGGCATGACAGCAGATTGGGCACACTTACCTTATGAATTCTTAGCACATGTTAGCAATGCCATTATCAACGAAGTTCGTGGTATTAACAGGGTCGTTTATGACATCAGCAGCAAACCTCCGGCTACCATTGAGTGGGAATAGAAGCAGTACCTTATTTTATTTAAATAAAATAAGTCAATAAATTGATATTCAAATACTTACAATAAGTTAATTCAACTTTTTCTTTAAACTAGTAATCTGATCTTGTAAATTGTTGACTACCCCCGCCAATTGATCCACATTCCACATAGGCTGAGCCCCTGCTTTGTGTATAATATAAACAGCTTTCCAGATCTCTACAATATCGGTGGCATTTACTTGATATGGCTCGTATAAAGGATTGTCACTTAACAAAGTAAGCTTATTCTCATTGTTCTCACTGCCCCCTTTTGTACGGTCGTCATTGGTAATAATACGCTTATAAACCACCCCATCTGCATTCGAAACAACGATATAAGTATTGCTATTTTTTACCTCTTTAAAGCTGCCCACTTTCTCTCCCACAATAACACTGCCACTTGGGGTTGGCAACATGCTATCTCCGATAATCTCAAAAGCACGGTAGTCGCCTGGTGCCAACATAGGTAAAGTAAACGTGTTTAGTTCGTCTAAGAATTCTGGATCGGCATAGCCTGCTAAATAACCTGCCGCAGCCTTCACCGGTACAAAAGTTACCAAAGATGCCAATGATATGGTCTTGTCCGTTTTTAAGGCTCTGCGACGTTCCATATAGCTATTACTGGGCCCATTTGATGCATCCTCTTGTGCACTCAAAAGCGCTAAATCTTGAAATAAAAACTCCTCCAAACTAATGGAGAACTTCGCACAAATGGTTTCCATTACTTCCAAGCGAGGCTCGGCACGTTCTTCTTCATAAGCTCCCACTAAGGAACGCTTGATTTGAAGTTGATTGGCCATTTCTTCTTGTGTCCATTCGCGCTGCTTTCTGATGTACTTTAAATTTTTTCCTGCGTATGACATAACTAATGATTTTAGTGCAATATACTAAATAATTTAGTATTACCAAATATTTTTAGCATTTTCTTTATTTTGTTGCGAGGGCCTATCTTGGTAACTTGCATTATGGCAAAGACGAAAGTAGAAAAACCAGTGATCCTTATTACCAATGATGACAGTATTAGCGCCCCTGGCATTAAAGCATTGGTGGAAGCGGTTAAAGACCTGGGGAAAGTGGTCGTAGTGGCTCCAGACAAACCTCAAAGTGGTATGGGTCATGCCATCACCCTTGGGCAGCATTTAAGACTACAAAAAGCACACATTGTTGATGGCGTGGAAGCTTATACCTGCAGCGGTACTCCGGTTGATTGTGTCAAACTAGCCGTTGACAAAGTACTTCACCGCAAGCCCTCTATTTGCTTAAGCGGTATCAACCATGGCGCCAACCATTCTATCAACGTCATTTACTCTGGGACCATGTCTGCTGCCCTTGAAGCTTCTATTGAAAGTATTCCTAGCATCGGATTTAGCCTTTTAGATTTAAGTATAGATGCCGATTTTACAGCGGCGCAGCATTATGCACGCATCATCGTAAAAAAATTATTGGCAGATAAAAATTTGGACAAACACCTTTGTTTGAATGTGAATATTCCAAAAGTGGCCACCGATCTAATCAAAGGCATCAAAATATGTAAACAGTCTTATGCCAAATACGATGAAAAATTTGTTGAAAGAACCGATCCACATGGTAAAAAATATTATTGGCTCACTGGTGAGTTTGTAAATTTTGATAAATCAAAAGACACCGATGTGTGGGCTTTAAAAAACAATTATGTGAGTGTGGTGCCTGTTCAATTTGATTTGACCAACCATGTTATTAAAGAGAAATTGAGTAAAAAATGGAAATGGTAAAAGACAATTATATCTTAGGCGTGTTGGTAGGATTGCTGATGCCTTTTTTAGGGTTTCTTGTTTTTTACGAATGGAAATTTGGCGCCTTTACTTTGGAAGAATTTTTAGATTTACTCAATCGTCAAAAATCTATTTTATCGGCGATGATTAGTATTTCCCTATTAATCAACGGAGTGGTACTAACTATCTTCTTTCAAAAACAAAAAGACAAAACAGCAAAGGGCCTATTTTTCACCACTTGTATTTACGCAGTCATTGCTATTGCGTGTAAATGGTATTTATAAATGAGGTATTATATAATTGCTGGAGAAGCCAGCGGAGATTTACACGGGGCTAACTTAATCAAAGCCTTAACCACCATGGACAACCAAGCTGTTGTTCAATGTTGGGGAGGCGATTTAATGCAAGCAGCAGGCGGTAAGTTGGTCAAACATTATAGAGACCTTGCTTTTATGGGATTGGTAGAAGTACTTTTTAACCTGCCTACCATTTTTAAAAACATTCGATTTTGCAAAAAAGACATGCAAGCTTTTGCGCCTGATGTATTAATCTGTATCGACTACCCTGGATTTAATTTAAGAATTGCCAAATGGGCCAAGCAACAAAATTTAAAAGTAATTTATTTTATTGCACCACAAGTATGGGCTTGGAAAGAAAACAGAGTGCCTGCTATGCGCGCAAGTATTGATAAGTTATTGTGTATATTACCTTTTGAGAAAAAATATTTTAAAGATCGTTGGGATTGGGACGTAGATTATATTGGACATCCTTTGATGGAGGTATTGGCCGCTCAAATGAACTTGCCACATCCCTTGCCTCGTTTAAAAGACGAACCCATTATTGCATTACTTCCTGGAAGCAGAAAACAAGAGATTGAAAAGAAGTTACCCATTATGCTAAGTGTTGCTGTACACTTTCCTGGGCATCATTTTGTAGTAGCGCAAGCACCCGGATTAAACGATGATTGGTTTGCTTCTTTAATAGTACATCAACCCAATGTGCATGTGGTAAAATCAAGTACCTACGCTCTGTTGCAACACAGTCAAGCCGCATTGGTCACCAGTGGTACGGCCACTTTAGAGACGGCTTTACTAGGCGTGCCCGAAGTAGTTTGTTACAAAGGCAATGCCATTACCCTTGCTTTAGCAAAGTACTTTGTAAAAATAAAATACATTGCCTTAGTGAATTTAATTATGGAAAAAGAAGTAGTCAAAGAATTGATTCAAGAAAATTTAAACACCGACAATTTGGTAACTGAGTTAACTAAACTATTAGAAGACAACCCTACACAAAAAAATATACAAGCAGATTATCTAGCCCTAAAAAATAAATTGTATTCTGGAGAAAAAGCCAGTGAAGTGGCTGCAGATATTATCCTGCGAACCTTACAGCACAAGTAAGATTAGTGTCTAAAATAAGGCAGGACAAGGAACCTAAAAATCATCACCATCAACCCAACCAAAAACATCAATAGTGAAATGCGATTCATGCCATGCATGGCTTTCATCATTCCAGATCTTTGTTGATTTGGATCTCGCTTTACTATAAATAAGTACTCCCCTATTTGTCTTAAAAATTTCATAGGTTTCTTTTATAAGTTAGAAATACATTAAGCTTGCTTAGCCAACCAGTTTTTTAAATGTGCTGAAATTTGAACCGATTCAATAATAAATCCATCATGTCCATACACCGAATCAATGGCTACCAAAGTAGCTTGGGGCATATGTTGTTCCATAAATCTTTGTTCATCTAATGGACATAAAATATCACTATTTACGCCAATAATAAAAGTAGGAATTTGAATAGATTGTAAAGTTGCTATCAAATCACCCCCTCTTTTACGTGCCAGATGATGACTGTCCATGGACTTGGTCAACAACCAATAGCTATAGGCGTTAAATCTTTTTACCAATTTATCTCCTTGGTAATTAATATAAGAAGAGGCTTTAAAATTGTCAATTTTTTCAGGATCCTCATCGGTTTGTTTTTCTTGAAAAATACCATAATTGCGATAGGTTAGCATTCCAATGGCACGTGCTGCTTTTAAGCCTTTGGCACCTGCATTAGGCGTTGGTTCATTCCAAGTACAATCGGCCTCAATGGCCAATCTTTGAGCAGTATGTACAGCCACACCCCAGGCACTTTCAGAAGGCGAAGTAGCAATTAAAAACATTTTTTTAATGACAGTGGGTTCAAATATGGCCCACTCCAAAGCTTGATAGCCGCCCATGCTTCCACCCAGCAATAAATCAATTTCAGCAATACCTAAATGTTGACGTAATAAAATATGTGCTTGCACCATATCACGAATGGTAACTGTAGGAAACTGTTCAAAGCCAATGGAAGTGCTTACAATTTCAGCACTCAATGGACCCGTGGAACCATAGCAGGATCCAATAATATTGGCACAAACAATAAAATAATCATTTGGATTAATTAAATAGCCTTCCCCAATAAGTCCCTTCCACCAATCCGTAGCATCCGAATTCGCTGTTAAGGCATGGCATACCCAGGCTACTTTTTTACCTGGCGCATACTCCCCATAGGTATGATAGGCAATTTTCAGTTGCGGTAAACTTACCCCACATTCCAACATAAAAGGGGCATCATATTGATAAACCAATGGTTCCATTTTTTTCGAATTCTAGTGCAAAGTAACTATCTATTTGAATTACATTTGCATAAACATTGGAATTTATATTTCAATTAACTAACAATTATTATTTATGGCTAAAATGATCGTGACTAGGATAAATGAAGGATTTGCTTTTAATGCGATGGATGAAGCCCATAATACGATGCGTTTGGATATTCCCGTAGATCAGGGTGGCCATGGAACTGGACTTAGACCTATGCAAACTTTACTCAGTGCCCTAGGGGCCTGCAGTGGTGTAGATATTGTGATGATTTTAAACAAACAAAAAGAAGGCATCGAATTTTTTGAAATGGAGATTGATGGAGAACGGGAAGCCAATAAGGAACCTGCCTTGTGGTCGACGGTCCATATCCTATTTAAATTCAAGGGAACTATGAGCAAAGAAAAAGCTGAAAAAGCTTGCGCTTTGTCCATAGATAAATATTGTTCCGTAGCTGCCACCCTCAGAGCTGCTGGAGCTGTTATTACTTGGCATGTTGAAATGATTGAATCCGTATCGAATAATTAGAGCATAGCATTTTTAAAATAATTTTATGAAGCACAAGCAATCAAAATTAATAAGAACAAGAGCCGATCGTACTCCCGAAAAGGAGCACTCCTCTGCATTGTTTTTGACCAGTAGTTTTACCTTTGACAATGCCGAAGACATGCGTGCTGCATTCGCAGATGAAAATGATGCCAATATTTACAGTCGATTTTCGAATCCATCGGTGCAAGAATTTGTAGACCGTTTGTGTGTGTTAGAAAATGCAGAAGCAGGTTTTGCAACAGCTTCTGGCATGAGTGCGGTGTTTGGATCCTTTATGGCTTTGTTAAAAAAAGGCGATCATCTTTTATCTTGCAATTCTATTTTTGGAAGTACGCATACGGTGGTATCAAAATATTTACCAAAATATGGTATTGATTATAGTTATGTAGGGGCCAATGCAACCGCAGCCCAATGGGAAGCTGCCATTACGCCTCAAACCAAAATGATTTATTTGGAAACCCCCACCAATCCAGGTGTGGATGTGGTAGACATTGCAATGTTAAGTACCCTTGCCAAAAAACATAAAATAATTTTAAACGTAGACAATTGTTTTGCTACCCCTATTGGACAAACTCCTATCGATTTAGGCGCCGACTTAGTAGTTCATTCTGCTACTAAATGGATCGATGGGCAAGGACGTGTTTTAGGTGGGGCCATTGTGGGTCGCAAAGATTTAATTCATGAAATTTATTTATTCTGCCGAGCTACTGGCCCATCATTATCTCCCTTTAACGCATGGCTATTAAGTAAAAGTTTAGAAACCTTAGAAGTAAGAATGGAAAGACATTGCAGCAATGCGTTATTTATTGCTGAAAAATTAGAAGGACATCAAAAAATTAATTTTGTAAAATATCCTTTCTTGGCTTCGCACCCACATTATGCCATTGCTAAAAAACAAATGAACAATGGAGGAGGAATTGTTTGCTTTGAATTAAAAAATGGTATTGAAGCGGGTCGACAATTTTTAAACAGTTTAAAAATGCTTTCCTTAACCGCCAATTTAGGAGATACCAAAAGTATTGCATCCCATCCTGCAAGTACCACCCATGCAAAATTATCAGAAGCAGAACGTATGGCTGTGAGCATTACACCAGGCTTAATTCGTATTTCAGTAGGCCTTGAACATAGAGAAGATATACTAGCAGATATATTGCAAGCTTTAGACGCCTAATTTTATAATTTATAGCACATTATTATGCCCCTTCCTAGGGGCATTTTACATTATTTTAAGTATATTGAAATCGCAAAAAAAGATTGAATTATGAAAACTAAAATTGGTGTTTTATTATCCTCTATGATGTTTTTACAATATTATGTTTGGGGTGCTTGGTATGTGACCATGGGCACCTATATGGGAGAAGCACTCAAATCAACAGGAATAGACATAGGTGCCGCTTATAGTGCAGGCGCCATTGCCACCATCATCAGTCCCTTTTTTGTAGGCATGATTGCAGATCGATTTTTTGCCGCTCAAAAAATTATGGGGGTATTGCATTTATTGGGTGCAGCCCTTTTATTGTATGCCACGCAGGTAACCAATACCGGCTTTTATTGGGTGATTTTGGTTTACTCTTTAATGTACATGCCAACCATTGCATTAAGCAATAGTGTAGCTTTTGCTCAAATGACCGATCCTGGAAAACAATTTCCTTGGATACGTGTATTTGGAACTTTAGGTTGGATTGCTGCAGGACTAATTATTAGCAAATTAGGAATAGAAAAAACTGCGGGCACTTTTCAGGTGGCTGCCATAGTTTCTGTTATCTTAGGCTTGTTAAGTTTCGCAATGCCCAATACCCCTCCTAAAGCAAAAACAGAAAAGGTATCTGCCTCAGGTATTTTAGGTATGGATGCTTTGGTACTATTTAAAACAAGATCATTTTTAATATTTTTTATTGCTGCGATAGCCATTTGTATTCCCTTGTCCTTTTATTATGGATTTGCAAATCCATTTTTAAATGAAATTGGATTAGAAAATGCTGCAGGTAAAATGACTTTGGGACAAATGTCAGAAGCCTTATTTATTTTAGCCATCCCTTTCATGTTTAACAAAGTGGGTGTAAAAAACATGCTTATTCTAGGCATTAGTGCTTGGTTGCTTCGTTATGTCTTTTTTGCTTACGGAAATATAGATCATAGTTGGATGTTGTATGCCGGCATTATATTACATGGTATTTGTTATGACTTTTTCTTTGTGACGGGTTATATGTACACGGAGAAAAAAGCAGGCGAAAAAATTAAAAATGCAGCACAAGGTCTATTTACCTTTGCTACTTATGGCGTAGGTATGTTTATAGGTACTTGGTACAGTGGTTTTGTGGTAGATAAGTACAAGACTGTTACAAATATTACCACGAATACCTCCATTCACAACTGGACTTTTATTTGGTTAACCCCAGCAGCCATTGCAGGTGCCGTATTAATTGCCTTTATATTATTCTTTAAGGAGAAAAAAGAAATAGCCACCAGCGCTTAAATCAACTTACAATCAAAATTATTCATTCAAATCTTATAAAAATTTAAAAAATGCGAATCGCAATGTTAGGTGCAGGTTTTATTGGTCGTTTTTATGCCGATGCCCTGCAAGGTTACAGAAGTAAAGACAAAGTAGTAAGTATTTACGCACGACGAGAAGCGTCTGCCACAAAATTTGCTGCCGATTACAAGTGTGCACATTGGACCACCGAAATGGAAGAAGCCATTGCACATCCCGATGTAGATGTAGTATGTATAGCGCTCCCAAATGATATTCATGAAATGGCGGTGATGTTATGTTGCAAACATAAAAAAGCAGTGATGACCACTAAGCCTTTAGGTCGCAATGGAGAGGAAGCTAAGAGAATGTTGATTGCAGTAGAAGAAGCTGGCATATTTAATGGTTATTTAGAGGACTTAGTATACACGCCTAAATTTATCAAAGCACATCAAAGTGTAAAAGAAGGTGCCGTTGGTAGAATTTTATGGGCAAAGTCGCGCGAAACACATCCTGGCCCACACAGTGAATGGTTTTGGAATATCGAACAAGCGGGCGGTGGCTGTATTTTAGATTTAGGATGTCATTGTGTTGAAATTTCAAGAAGTTATATTGGTAAAGACATTAAGCCCATTGAAGTAATGTGTTGGGCCGACACGCAAGTAAAACCAATTGATGCCGAAGACCATGCCATTGGACTGGTAAAGTATGAGAATGGGGCTATTGGTCAATTTGAAGTAAGCTGGACTTTTAGAGGAGGTTTGGATTTAAGAGATGAAGTGATGGGAACAGAAGGCACTATTTGGATCAATAGTTTTTTAAGAACCGGTTTTGAAATGTTTACTACTGGAAAAGGTGGTGATTATATTTCAGAAAAATCAGAAAGCAATAGCGGTTGGTTGTTCCCAGTGGGTGACGAACTCAATGAATTAGGCTACAACCATATGTTTATGGATATGTTTAATTCTATGGAAAAAGGAGAAGCCCCTAAAGAAACATTTTATGATGGCTATGTGGTTAACTGCATTTTAGATGCGGCTTATAAATCTGCAAAGACAAAATTATGGGAGCCAGTGAAACTAGATATATGGAGAGGTAAAACTGGCTTAACAAAAGAAAGTCATTTGGTTGAGTACGATAAGGATCATTATTTAATCAAAGAAGAGATGACGCATTACGGCGCTAAAAAATTAATTCTAAAACATAAAACCACAGGAAAAATTACCGAGCAAGAGATTAAATAAGGTCATTCAACGACCTACAAAAAAGCAGCCACTATTTTAAGTTGGCTGCTTTTTTTATTTTAGGATCAATAAATTCCCACTCTAATACTTGAGGATGAAGATGCTGCGAGACTGCAATTGCTTTCATTTTTTCGATCATACTTAAATTAGCTCCTGCTATATTATTTTTTTCAAGTGGATCCATTTCTACATCATACAATTCCCAATTGCCCAATGGATTTTTAAGCACATTCATTTTTACTCCCTTCCACTTACCTATCCTTACAGCTATTTGGCCACCATTTTCGGGATACTCAAAATACATGAATTCACGTGCTGCTTGATGATTTTCTTTACCCAATAAAGTGGGCAACAAGGAAACACCATCTAATTTTTTTACTGGCTTCCCAGTTAATTCTGCCAAAGTAGGCATGATATCATATTGTACTGATAATATATTGGAACTGGTATTCGCTTTTATTTTTCCAGGCCATCTAGCAATAAAGGGCACTTTGATGCCTCCTTCATATAAATCCATTTTTAATCCGCGAAGTCCGCTCACACTATTAAAAAAATTGACATCTACCCCCGCCGAAAAAGTAGCACCATTGTCACTGGAAAACATAATGATGGTATGCTCGTCCAACCCTAATTTTTTAATTCTATCTAAAATAATTCCCACTTGATCATCTAAAAAAGTAATCATTGCAGCATACGTAGAAAGTGGATACTTATTGGGCGCATAGCCCTTGTCTCCATAATAGGGCTGCTCCTGAAATTGTCCAATGTATTTTTTTACATATTCCTCGGGTGCCTGTAATGACAAATGTGGAATGGTATAAGGCAAATAAAGAAAAAATGGTTGATGCTTATTTTTATCGATAAAAGCCAACGCCTTCTCTGTCATTTTTGCAGGAGCATAATCCTTGCCTCGGTACTTTTCAAAATCAGCATCCGTAGCCGTTTTTGGATCAATAGCAGTATGCACATTGATGATAGGATTGTTTAAACTATCCCAATGATCATTTTCCCATAAATGTGTTGGATAATAATTGTGCGCTTGCTTTTGATCTAAGTAGCCATAGTAATAATCAAAACCTTGTTTTAAAGGACTTCCTGTTGTTCCTGTAACACCCATACCCCACTTACCTACTAAAGCGGTGTGGTAGCCTCTCTCTTTTAACATAGCCGCTAACGTATAGGCTCCTTCTTGCAATGGCATTTGACCTCCTTCCTCATAATCTGCAAAACCACCTAATTCATAATTGCCTCTGATGTAGGAATGCCCGGGATTTTTTCCAGTCATCAACATACAACGAGATGGCGCACAAACAGGAGCACTGCTGTAATGTTGTGTAAAACGCATGCCCTCTTTGGCCATTTGATCTAAATGAGGAGTTCTAATTTTCTTTTGCCCGTAAGATCCTAATTCACCATAGCCCATGTCATCGGCATAGATATAAATGATATTAGGCTGAGATTTTTTAGATTGAGCCGCTCCACTTAAAAATAGCAGCAAACAAAACGGTGTTAGCCATAAAAATAAAAAATATTTTTTCATACTATGTAGCTTTAATTCATTCACCGATATTTATATAAAAGTACCTAATCAAATATACCTTTTTTTTGTTTTAGTTCGATTGTCTCTTAGGTTAAAAGAGGCTAATTTTTTTATAAATACCCTAAAAATAATTACCTTTTGGTATGCATTCTGAATCTACTTTACATAGCTCCCCAGTCCAATACAATTATTTAGGAGATCACGCCATTGTGCTTTCAATAAATACTTCGCTTTCAACCAATTCCATTTTACAAATTAAAAAGACAACTGTTGCTTGTTATGCATTAAAAAGCATCTATACTTGGATCAAAGACATCATACCCGCTTATCAAACCATTACCATTGTCTTTGATGTCACTGGATATTATCAATCGGAAAAAATGGAGCCACTGTTGTTTTTCAAAAAAGAACTTCCTTCCTTCATTGAAAAAGAAAACGCAAAGCCACCAGTAGACGAAAAAACTACCCTCCTTCAAATTCCTGTTTGTTACGATCCTCAATTTGGCATTGATTTAGCCGCTTTGGCTGCTTATACCAAGCAATCCATCGAAACTATTATTGAGCTACACCACCGTGAAATTTACACCGTGTATTGTATTGGCTTTATGCCGGGCTTTGCCTACATGGGAAAGGTTCCTGAAGCAATTCAAATGCCCAGACATGCCACACCCAGGCCCAAAGTTTTTTCTGGTAGTGTTGGTATTGCAGGACCACAAACGGGCATCTATCCCATGGATTCCCCTGGAGGTTGGCAAATAATAGGCAAAACACCCTTACCCATTTTTGATCCGCATCCTTCTAAGTTGGCCTTATTGAAGACAGGAGACCAAGTTCAGTTTTATCCCATCTCTGTCAAAGAATTGACCTCTTTTAAAGGAACTCATTGACGCGCTCAAGCCTTTGATAGAGGGCTTAACTCATTCAAATATCCTATCTTTAAAGAGCATTAATTTCACCTACTATGAAAAAAATAACCCCTTTGCTTTTTGCAATTTTTACAATGCAATTGGCTTTTGCAAGCAGTAATACCTTTCCTGATACTTTAAAAGTTAAAAAAACAGCCGATTTTGAAATAGATGGAAAAGGAACCAATGCGAATTGGAACTTAACCAACTGGGTGCCTTTAACTCAATTAGATTCTGGTGTTAGCGGCTACGATACAAAATTTAAAACGATTTATTCAGACGCAGGTATTTATGTTTTCTTTACCGGGAATGATAAAAAGATAACCAGCGAATATTACAATGATTTTGAAAACCTTTTTAAGGCGGATGTTTTTGAAGTTTTCTTTCATCCAGAACCTAAAACACCCATCTACTTGGAATATGAAGTGAATGCACACAATGCAGAATTGGTGTTGCTGATACCTAATTTAAAAAACAAGATCAACGGTTGGATTCCTTGGCATTATACAGCGAATAAAAAAGTTACAAAAAAAGTTTTTGTACACGAAGAAAATAATCAAATGTACAAATGGAGCGCTGAATTATTTTTCCCCTACTCTATTTTTAGTCCACTCGAAAATACGGACATAAAAAAAGGCACTTGTTGGAATGCCAATTTTTATAGATTAGATTATGATTCAGGCAAAATGATTAAATGGTCCTGGTCGCCTGTAATAGCCAGCTTCCATGAGTTTAATCGATTTGGTGTAATTCAGTTTGATTAAAATTGTATTGCAATTTTAATCTATAGGTGTTTTCTTGTGCCAATAGGAAGCCAGGATGGATCCAGTAATATTCATGAATGGTCCAAATACAGCTGGTGCCAATCCCATGGTAGCTGCCTTGCCTAATTTCTCTGCAAGTCCAGATGCCAAGCCTCCATTTTGCATACCCACTTCAATGGCAATCGTTCTGCTATCTCTTTCGCCCAATCTAAATAGGCGACCCGTCCAATAGCCAAATAAATAACCAGAAGTGTTGTGAATAAAGGAAGCTAAAATAAGCAATGGCCCAATAGTCAATAAGCTTTTACTTCCTGCAGCAGTAATCACACAGATAATAGTAGCAATTCCAAACATAGAAACAGATGGCATTAGCTTGTCTAACCAAGTAGATTTTCCTTTAATGAATTTATTAAATAGCAATCCTAACAAGATAGGCACTATCACTATTTGTAAGATATGTACAAACATATCGGTTGCTTTGATTTCAATAAACTGCCCTCCTAATACTTTCATCCAAAAAGGCGTTAAAAAAGTAGCCAATAGAGTTGACACACTTGTAAGGGTAACAGACAATGCCAAATTCGCTTTGGCTAAATAAGACATTACATTAGAAGCCAATCCGCAAGGCATGGATCCAATTAAAACAATACCCGCAGCTATTTCAGGTTCAAAATTAAATGCTTTGGCCAAAGCAAAACCCATGATTGGCATAAAAGTAAAATGACCTGTTAATCCAATCAATACGGCCTTAGGTTGTTCCGCTACTCTTTTAAAATCCTTTAAGCCAATTTCGGTACCCATTCCAAACATAATCAATTGAATCAGTGGCGTAATTAATCCCTTCAATTTAAAATCTCCTACTTGTATAAAATATTGAGGGTAATTAAGGGTGATACAAACACATGCAAAAATGATCATGGTGAAACTTAATCCCTTATATACCTCAGAAGATTTAACTCCAAAGCTTAAAGCGAAAAAAGCCAATGCAATTACGACAGCAATGTATTGATTTTGATGGGCCAGGTACAATCCCAATGCCACAACAAAAAGCAGTAAGGATAATTTTAAAATTAATTTATAACTTTTCATTTTTTTTATTTGTCTGATTAAATTTTACCAAGTTCTTTTTTCTAAAAATTTCTCTAAGGTTTCTTTGCTCATGCTTGGTTCATTGGGATGCGCTTTTAACCAATTAAGGAATGAAGTCTTTATTTCCTCCGTCCATTGCGTATCAATTTGACCTGCATTGTATTTGCCAGATTTTAATACCTCTTTTGAAAACCGATCTCTTACTGAAATAAACTCTGCAGTAGCAATTACTTTTTCTGCTAAATGGGCAGGAATAAATAATACGCCCTCGCGCTCCGATAAAACTAAATCTCCGGGCAATACAATGGCACCGCCTATCCTAATGGGGCCATTCAAGCCCATCAACACCACTTCCTCTAAAAAGGAAGGATGAAAGTCGCGCACATAAGCATTGAATCCTTTGATGTCTGCTAATCCTGACAAGTCTCTAGCAGATCCATCAAATATCACTCCATTGCCAGTTTTATTAAAAATAGAAGTACCTAAATTGTCTCCAATTAATGTGCCTTGTGCAATTTTTCCAAATGCTTCGGCTACATATACATCCCCTTTTTGCAATACTTCAATGGGCCATGCATTGGTATTCCCTTTGCGTCCTTCTTTTTTACCACGTTCTTTGATCAAGGCTTCAATATCAGGTCTGGTTGGACTGTACCTGGCTGTAACGGCGCGGCCCACAACTGGAACATCGTCATGCACCATTTTCCAGTTTCCTTCAAATTGATTGTTGTAGCCTTCATTGTGCAAGATTTGCCACGCTTCTTCAATGCCAATTTTTTTAGCACGTTCAATTAAGGCATCACTTATTTTTGGACGACCATCTGCAAAACGTTCTCCTTTCCATTGTGCTGTTAAAAACTCAAGTTCTCCTTTTGGGAAAACTTGAGCTTGAGCAGTGAAAAAGATACTTGTTAAAAATAATAACGAGTATATTTTTTTCATATGTAAAATCATTTTATGCTAATGCACCTTGTAATACTTCTTTTAATCTTGCTGCTACAATTTTATCCTCTCCTTCTTGTAGCATCCATCCTGTGATACCAATACTATCTTTACCACCTACTGTTTCAATAGAAGGGGTACCATTGCGTAATTCAAGACGCAATGCTTCTCCTGTTTTTTTGATAACACTATAATCAAAAGTAATACTAAGTGTAGGAGTCACGTTGCCAAGTGTGGGTGTAGTAATGGTAGTTTTAACGCCTGCTACACTATCCGCTGCCGCTTTAATTTTTTCAACTCTTTTTAAGAAGAATAAAGCTTCGGCATCGTGGTCGATTTTAATAAACTCTTCTACCGCTACCAACATACCTAAAATTTCCTCTTTGTTTACTTTCATTCCACGACCAATGGTTTCTCCACGAGGAGGCATGGATAAACGAGCTGCTTTAATGATGTCTTTTTTACCCATTAAAATTCCAGCACTTTGTGGTCCTCTTAAAGCTTTACCACCAGAGATGGCAACAAAGTCAAATCCCATATCATTGAATCTCCATAAATTAGATACAGGAGGCACATCTGCTGCAATATCAATAGAAGTTGGAATACCATTTGCTTTCGCAATAGCTACCCACTCTTCATGTTTAATTTTACCACCATCTGATTGCACATGTAGAAAGTGCATAGACGCAGTATTTTTATTGATAGCAGCTTTTAATTCTTCTACTGTTTCTACCATGATTATTTTTACACCGGTATTGGTCAAAGCTTGATTGTATCCAATAGCATGTGCTTTTTGACAAATCACTTCGGTCTTCATTCCTGTACCTTCTAATTTAGGAAGTGCTCTTACCTTATTTGGATCAGTACCTGTTAAGATACCTGCCATCCCTAATGTCAATGCAGAAAAAGCGCCGGAAGTAACTACACAAGCTTCTGCATGTGTAATTTCAGCCAATCTTGCACCCACTTTGTCTTGCAAATCGTCTAGCATACAAAATTTATGAGATGCTTGTCTAATGGCTTCTACAGTTTCAGGTCTCATTAAACTAGCGGTCATGGCGGTATATGTACCCGCTGCATTAATAAAAGTGCGCACACCTAATTCAGTAAATAAATCTCTAGCAGCAACACTAGATGCTACAGAAGCAGCACTTGCAGAAGAAATACCACCCACTATTGCAGCGCCTGCTACAGGAGTGATGGTCATGTATTTTAAGAGGTCTCTACGTTTCATTTTTTTATTTTTTAATTGTTAGGGGGAATAGAATGTATGATCTGATTTAGGAATTGGCAATGGCGATACAATCCATCTCCACCAATGAATTACCTGGCACACCACCATAAGTAGCCACCGTGGTTCTTACTGGAGGATGCGCACCAAAACGACCTTTAAATACTTCGTTCATTTGCTTGTAATCATTTAAGTCGGCTAAGTATACATTTACTTTTAAAACTTTATCCATAGAGGAACCTGCAGCAATCAATTCTTTCTCCAATTCTTTTAAAACATGGTCAGTATGGGCTTTGATTTCTCCTTCGAAGTGCGCTCCTTTTCCAGCTACGAATACCATTCCACCAAATTTGGTTGATCCAGAAAATAAGGGCACATCTTGCTCGGTAGTTACGTTAAATACTTCTTTACCATAAGCATCTTTTGAAGAATTGGTTGATGCATTTGCAGCAACACTAGTGCCTGCGATTCCTAAGAATCCTGCAAACATTTTTTTGAAAATAGAGCGACGATTTTGTGTTTTCATTTTTTTTATATTTTATTTATTATTTAAGTTCAACAATCATTTCAATTTCTACGCAAATATTATTAGGCAAAGAAGCCACCCCCAATGCAGATCTAGCATGCTTTCCTCTTTCTCCAAATACTTCTACCATCAAATCAGAAAATCCATTCATTACTTTAGGTTGTTGCACAAAGCTTGGATCAGAACTTACCAATCCCAAAACTTTAACAATGCGCTTCACTTTGCTTAAATCACCAACATAAGATTTCAAGGTAGACAACAATGAAATACCAGTAAGTCTTGCGGCAGCTTGCCCTTCCTCTATGGTAACATCTTTCCCAAGCTTACCATACATTTGTCCTCCATCAGGTTTATCGGGTCCATGTCCAGATAAATAAACCAGTTTCCCAACTTGTACTTGTTTTAGATAATTAGCAATAGGTGGTACTACAGGAATTAAATTTATTTTCAATGCTTTTAACCTTTCCTCAGGAGTAATTTCCATTGGGTTGTCCGAAAATTGCAAACAGACAGGGGATTTAATATCCATGATTTGATGCGTATCCGAAAGATTTCCAGTAGCATCATCAAATGAAAATATTTGAACTTTATCTTCGTCCTGGCTTGCTACAAAAACAAAATGACCAGCAGGATCAAAACTAAAATTTCTTGGCTTTTTTAATACTGGCTGATGATACATTTTAGTAAGTTGTCCATTGGATCCAATTTTAAAAATGGTTAGTTCATTGCTAGAAACTCGATTGGTGGTGATTAACCATTTTCCACTTGGCGAAATATGAATGTCTCCACTTCCTTTTGCTTTTGGATCTTTGGTATACGCCGTATCAGCAAGTATATTTTGAATAGGAGTTAATTTATTTTGATCTACTGCAAATACATCTACAGTTCCAGACATTTCACTAATTAGATAACCAAATTTTCCGGCATCATCAAATACAAAATGTCTTGGACCATTGCCGGCACCTACAGAAATCGAAGTATAATTTTCATCTACCAAGCCATCTGCATAAATTTTATGTTGATATATTTTGTCTCCCCCTAAATCCGTAACCAATAAAAAAGAATGGTCTGGGCTTACTACCACATTGTGTGCATGTGAAGAAGATTGTCTTGCTTTGTTTACACTAGTCCCTTTGTATTTAATTTCCTGCGAAATGGGCAATACCGCGCCATGCTCAGTTTTAAATACGCTTAAACTACCACTATTGTAATTGGCCGTATACACTGTTTTACTTTCCTCGCGATAATTAACAAAACAAGGTCCCGCACCCATCGTAGGTGTTGAATTTATTTTTTCGAAATGATTTTGACTATTTAATTGATAAGCATTTACTGCAGATTTTTCGCCATTGGCTTCGGAAACAGCATATAAATATTTACCATCCTTTGTAAGTGTTAAATAAGATGCATTTGAGTTCTCTTTGGTATATTGCAAAGTAGGTTTACCAGTGACAGCGTTTACCGTATACACTTCGATACCAGGATTTCCTTTTTGAGTGTAAGAGCCTACAATCAATTGATATTGAGTTGTATCAGCCGAAAAAAAATGGAAAAAAGAACTAAGTAATACAGCGGCAATAAGATTCATATAAACAGGATTATTTAGACATAAAAATTAAGAAATATTATGCATAAATCACCTTTAGCATGCTGATATTTTTCAACAATTTTCAATCATCAGCCTATTTAATACGTATTTTTTACACATTAGCCTAAGCCACCTGCTTTCATGGAAAATAAGGCCCCCCTTACTTAATGAATTAGTAAATTTCGTAGCTTCCCTATAGATATTTCATAATTTTTTTAATTAAAACAATACCAATGAAAAAAATATATTTCATTCTATTTGCTTTGGTCACTTTATGTGTGAATGTATTTGCACAAGCACCCGCCCCCTTATATGATATCGTCGTTAAAGGAGGACATGTAATTGATCCAAAAAATAACATAGATGGCATTATGGACATTGCTGTCAAACAAGGAAAAATTGTAAAAGTGGAAAAAGGCATTGATGGCACTCAAGCAAAACAAGTAGTAGATGCTACCGACTTGATTGTATCTCCAGGTTTAATAGATTTACATTCACACGTTTTTGCGGGCACCCAACCAGATCATTATTTAAGTGATGGATTAAGTGCCTTAATGCCAGATCCCAATACTTTTAGAGTGGGATTGACCACCGTAGTAGATTGCGGTGGAGCAGGTTGGAAAAACTTTGCAGTTTTTAAGAAAAATGTAATTGACGTTTCACAAACCAGAGTGCTTTCTTTTTTAAATATTGTTGGCGAAGGAATGAGAGGTGGCAACTACGAACAAGACATTGCGGATATGAATCCGAAATTTGCTGCTGCTGCTGCAAAACAATATAAAGACTATATAGTTGGATTTAAATTGGCCCATTTTAATGGTGCAGATTGGACACCAACAGACAGAGCTGTAGAAGCAGGTAACTTGGCTGGATTGCCTGTTATTGTTGATTTTGGAGGCGCAAAACCTAATTTATCCATTGAAGAATTGTATTTCAAACATTTGCGTCCAGGGGATATATACACCCATGCTTATGCAGCATTGGGAGGTGGAAGAGAAGAAATTGTAGATGCTACTACCAACCAATTAAAACCTTTTGTTTTAGCAGCTCAAAAAAGAGGAATCATTTTTGACGTAGGTTATGGCGGAACAAGTTTTAATTATTCTCAAGCCATACCTGCATTAAAAGCGGGGCTTTATCCTAATACCATTAGTACCGACTTGCACACAGGAAGTATGAATACTTCTATGAAAGATCAATTGAGTGTGATGTCAAAGTTTATGAATTTGGGCATGGCTTTGAAAGAAGTCATCAGAGCAAGTACTTGGTCTGCAGCACAAGCTATCAATAGACCCTTGTTGGGAAATTTTTCTGTTGGTTCTGAAGCGGATATTGCTATACTAAATATTAGAAAAGGCAATTTTGGCTTTTATGATAAAACAGGCTATAAATTAAAAGGAAATGAGAAATTCGAATGTGAAGTAACTATAAAGGGTGGCAAAGTTGTTTATGATTTAAACGGACTCGCCACCCCTATATTTGTTAGATAGTATTTATTATTTAACTAATTGAATTATTCAATTCTCGGAGGTTGCATTTGTCTTCGCTTCAAATTTAAACGTTGGCGAACAATTGCAACCTCTGTTTTTGTTACTGAATCTGATTTGTTTCCAAAATTGTGCCTCACATAACTTAAAATATTAGCTATTTCTATATCAGGAAGCTGTGCAAATTTTGGCATCATACCAACAAATGGCTGATCGTTTATTTTAATGGGTCCTTCTAACCCTCTAAGTAACACTGCAATCAAAGTATCTTTATTGCCATTCACCCAATCCGATGCGGCAATGGAAGGAAAACGCAATCCATCCCCTTGCCCATCTTTTTGATGACAAGCTCTACAATTTAATTGATATAATTTTTCCCCCCCAACGGCTACTTTAAATCTCTCCAAATTATCTAATACTGGATCTGGCGTTTTAATATTGGTTCTGGTTTTTTGCCTTTGCAGCATAATAGCCAAATTCTTATCTGTAAATGCTTCTTTTTTACCCGTATACTTTACGCGCCATACTTTCCCTTTTTCTGATTCTGAAATGTACAAGGAACCATCAGGTCCTTGAGCCAATCCCATGGGTCTATATTTAGAATCTTTGGTATTGACCAAGGTATCTTTACCTGTAAAACCATCTGCAAAAACTTCCCATGGTTGCGCCTTTCCATTCACAAAAGGAACAAAAGCGACAATATAACCTGCTTGAGGATAAGGTGCACGTATGGTGGAACCATGAAATGCAATAAATGCCCCATTTTTATACCTAGCTGGGAATTGATCACCTGTATAAAATAATAAATCATTGGGCGCAAAGTGACCAGGAAAGCCAACCACAGGGGTTTCAATCGTGGTATCTGTATTCTCAATTTGTCCATTGCCACCGTATTCAGCATTCAACATGACTTTGCCTTTCATTTGATCAAAATAATAATAAGGCCAGCCTGCATTGGCACCTGGTTTTAATTTATAAAAAGCTTCGGAAGGCAACATAGCACTTTGCCATTCATTGTAATACTGAGGCCATTCGTTTACAAGACCATCTCTACCATGCCCTACGCAATACAAAGTATTGTCTTGTGTATTCCACGTCATTGCCACCAAACTTCTTAAACCAGTGGCTACTTTAATACCATCTGTGGTTCTAAATTGATTTAATTTATTTTCATCAAACATCCATACACCCCCATTTGAATCTAAGATGGGGCAAGGTTTCATTCCTGGTGAACCTGGCAACCTATTTTCTACTTGACAAGCATCGGAAGGAGCTCCAAAAGGAACAAAAATATGTCCCTTGCCATCAAAAGCCAATGGCTTTCCATCATGCTCTCTTCTTCTTCCACTGTCAATGACAATGTATTCCACTGGACCACTTGGTACCAAGGTTTTACTATCTAATTTATAACGGTAAACAAGCATCTCGGAACTGGTATACAAATAACCATTGTGAATGCGCATGCTAGTTGCATAAGCGCCTTCTCTTGCAATAGGACCAAAATTGGCAATCAAATCTGCACGGCCATCATTGTTCAAATCTCTTAATACATAATTCATCCCCCCTTTGATGAACTTATTGGCTTTGACATAAATATCTCCATTATCAGCCACCGCAAGATGTCTTGCATGTCCTGGCAAACTGTCTACAACCACAACGGCCTCAAAACCATCAGGCATGATCAATCCCCCATTTTTTTCTACGAAGAAAGTACAACTCATTTGAGTAAAAATGAATAATACTCCAATGAAAAGATGAATTTTTTTAAAGTGCATAAAGTTGATTTTAAAATGGATGGATACTTGTTTTTATTTTATCTAGGATACGCATAGATGATTTTTGTTCAGCCAATGGCATATCATTGTTTTTTTGATTGATGAGATTAAGGTACCAATTTTTCACAGATTCACCTTTAATACTTTGAACTGTTTGATTTAATTTTTCTGGATCATTTCCTAGATCACTTACTTGCAATAGATTGCCTGCTGGGTCATTGTAAGTGCCCAATAGGTAATGACTTAATTTTTCTCTGTATAAGGCTGCCTCCTTGTCATGATTTAATTTTGCATGAAACTTAGCAAGTAAATAGAATTCAATGCGATTGTCCACCTCTTCTGGATAAGGCGCTCCAACCCCTAGGTTTTCGGGCCAAAGCATGGCCAATTCTACTTGCTTGATGGCTTCCGTGGTATTGTTTTTGTCAAAATTTTCCAGGGCCAATTGAATTTTTGTTTCTCTGTACAATTCTCGGCCCTCCGTAGCACCTTCAAAAGGAATAATATTGATGTTTTTAAGAATGGCATCTGTCGTATTGTACTTTTTATTTAACAAACTTATTTTAGCTGCAAGCATACCCATTAAATAATTATCAGGGTGAACAGTGGAATAACCAGATGCAATCACCAAAGCTTCTTGGTATTTCCCAGATTCAGTCAAGGCATCAATAAGTGCTTTTTGGTATCTCCAATTGTTAGGATCAAGCGACAATGATTTATTTAAATCTGAATGAATCGCAATGGTATCTGTGGGGGTAGTTTGTTGTAACAATCTTGCTCTTGTTGCATAAAACAATGCATCCTTCGACTCCTCTTTACAATTTTTCAATAACTGCAAAGCTTCGCTATACTTTTCTCTGGATTGAAGCAATAAGGCAAAATAGTACTTCGCCCTCCAGCTGGTGGATTGATGCACTGCCCAGTTTAAGATGGGTTCAAATTCTAACCTAAAAGGCAAAATAAATTCAACCGAGGTATTGTTTGCTTTTTGTAAAAGTTCGTTTGATTTTTTAGGATTAGCATAGGACAACAACCAAGCTTGAAAGTAATTGGCTAAGGGATGTTTTGAAATTAATTCTAATAATTTAATGGCTTCTGTTTTCGCATTTAATTCATTGTAAAAACAAGCCAACTCAAGATAGGTTTCGGCTGGTTGTTCATTTTTTATAAGTGATGTAAAATATTGAATTGCAGAATCTCCTATTTGTGTAAATTCAAATCGAGCAAAATGATTTAAGGGATCTATTTTCAATATTTCACTTAATAAAACTTTAGCTTCATTGACTTTATTTGATTTCCTCAATGCCACCGCCTTTATCTCCATGGCCTTAAAGTTGTACCTGTTAAAGTCCGTGGCTTTATTAGCAAATTTGATGGCCCCTTCAAAATTATTGTCTTGCATTTCGATGGAAGCCAAGGAAGTATACGCTGCCGTTTTAAATTCACCAGAAATGCTTGCTAAATCAAAACCATCTCTTGCATTCATTTTACTATGAAGGGCCAATTGAATCAATCCATAATAGTAATTGGCTGCGCCATCGTGGGTGTCGATGCTTAAAGCAGTTTTAATGGTTTTTAGCGCACTGCTGTAATCAAAATAATAATATTGTAAGCTTGCGTATTTGACCAAGGCAGGAAGAAAATAGGGATCTAATTTCAAAGAAGCTTCTAATTTCTCTTTTGCTTTTGGATACATTCTTTGGTCGATAAATTCTTTACCTTGAATGTATAAACCATAAGCACTATTCCAATTAAAGTCGGCGGGTGAAGTGCTTGGACGCTCTAGTTCATTCTTTTCTCCAATATTGTATTTAAGTAAGTTATTTCCTAGCACAAACCCTAGGTTTTCATTGGTATTGGCAATGGAATCCATATACAATTGCATGGGCTTTAGTTTTACAAAGCGGGTAGCAATTACTTCATTGTCTTGATAAATTTTTAAAGTGTCATTGATGGACTGTACCGGATTAAAATAAATATATGTTTTGCCATGGTTGATCACGGTATTGAATGCCCCTACATTATTGGCCTCCTTAATCCCTTTGGTAGCTGACACTGGATACCAGTATTCTTTCCATAAGTCGGTATTGTAAGGCGCAAAACTTTTATGTTTAAACGGAGAAAAAGTACTGTTTTCGGCGCTTTGGTTAAACAACCTACCCGATTGCACTTCTACATATTGGCCTGCCTTATCCGTTAATAATTTTTCCCAAATCATGCCAGCTCTTGCCAAGCCCCATATCCAGATTTTCTTGCCTGCTTTTTCATCGTGTGGTGCAAATCGGACCATGCCATTTTCATTGTCATGATAATAAGCTCCAAAGAAATTGGTATAGGTGCCAAATACATGATAAGAATGATATCCTGTAAAATCGTTTTGTTCGTAATTATTTATCTTCCTATCTTTTTTACTGTTATAAGGCCACTCACCTACCTCCCCCTCATGTCCAATAAAATTTTGACCTGGATAGATGAATTCTAAATTCCCTTTAGATCTTAAACCCACATTCATCCAATGATAATAAGGTGCTTCGATAGCAGTGGCATTAAACCATAAAGATTGGGTAGTGAAATAGGCTTTGTCCTTGGGTAAATTTATATCAATGGTCCAAGGTGTTCTTGTAATTAAGTCTAGCACGCCAATGATACAACTCACACTCCCATCCTCTCTTTTCAATGTGGTATAATCCACTGGGGTAGCGCAATTGGGCGTATGTCCAAAAATACCATAGTTAGATTCAATGCCCCCACTTGTCCAAGGCCCGCGCATGGCCACATCTCTAAATTTTACTACATCGTTATTGTACAAGAAATCTTGCTTGGTTATTTTATCGTAGGCAGACCAAATTTTACCGCCCACTTCTGGAAGAATGGTTATTTTAATAAATTCATTTTCCAACTCTACCACGGTCCATTCTTTTTTAGTTGGTTTATCGGTATACCCATCAAAACGATAGTAAGGATAATATTTTGTAAATAAAGGAATGGGATTGGGATCAGAAAAAGGATAGGTAGTAATGGTTTTTTTATACACTTTAACAGTGGAGACAGCTTGCGCCAAACTAATTAAAGCAACACTTAACAAAACCCACAAAAAAACCAATTTTTTAAATAACATATAGATAAGTTGCAATGCTTTATAATACCCCATTCCAACGTAAATGGGGCCATTGTAAATTTAAGTATTTTTCATCCTGATTCTTTAAAAATGGGATGAAAATCAATGGTTAAGAAAGCAAATGTGTAATAAATACACATTTCTATTTTATTTGCAGCATTTGTAATTTTATTTACCTTCCCTATTAAATATATTTTAAACATGAAACAACTCAAATTAACTTTAGTCGCCTTTTTATCCATGCTTTTTTTAACAGCATCGGCGCAAAGCAAAAAAGAATTGGCCTTAAACAAGGCCCTAGAAAATTTTAGAATTGGTTTGATAGATGCCAATGAAAGCTTATTGCTTAGTGTTACTTCTCCTAAATTAACTTATGGCCATTCTGCAGGCCTGGTAGAAGATCAAAAAACATTTGTAACCAATATCGTCAATGGGAAAAGTGACTTTGTGAGTATTGACATTGTAGATCAGTCTATTGACATGGACCAAAATATCGCCTATGTGAGACACACTTTTAATGCGGTTACTTCTACCGATCCCAAAGTGGCTCCCATCAAATTAAAAATTTTACTGGTATGGGAATTCCAAGACAACAGTTGGAAATTAAGAGCTAGACAAGCGGTTAAAATATTGATTTAATCAGGACTATGATTAAAGAAAGCCATTGAATAGAATACCAACCAACTTTTGTTTCAATGATACCAACAAAAAGCCCCCCGAGTTCTCGGGGGGCTTTTATATAGTACTTAACTCTTAATTAGAAGTTAGTTGCAACACCTGTATCAAAGTACAAACGAGTTGCGATATCATCTTTACCAGTACCACCCATCATTGAAGCAGCAGCAGCAGCTACAGCAGCAGTGTTACCAGTTCTTTCACCGTTGATAAATGGCATTCTTTTGATCCATTGGTCAGCAGGAATAACTCCCCAATCAGCGTTACTATCATTCTTAGCAACATGAGGAATTTTAGGATATCCTGTTCTTCTGAAATCACACCATGCTTCTAAAGTATTTGTAAATAAAGACAACCACTTTTGAGTCATGATTCTTTCAAGCTTCACTTCGTTAGAAGCTGCTTCGTCCCAAGCAATAGTCATAGTAGATGCAGCAGCACCACTATTAATTGCTTTTGGATTGATTTTGATAGATGCAGCATCTGTTGGATCTACATAATCAATTGGCTTGCTAGTAGCATCTGCTAAATAAGCATCAGCACCACTTGCTCCCCAATCAGCAAAAGACAATTTAACACCATTCTCATAGTTAGTCTTAGCAACACCAGCACCAGTCCAACCTCTTAAAGCAGCTTCTGCTAATAAGAAATGAGTTTCTGAAGCAGTAAATGCACGTCTAGTTTGAACTGAGTTAAAATCATTAGAGATTTTAGAGAAAGGAACTTTATCTGCTTTTGCAAGATTCCAAGATCCGTTACGGATACCTTTGTAAGGCAAAGCAGGATGGTCAGCAGCTAAAGAAGCTGTACCAACTGGTGCATAGTATTTAGAAATTCTACCATCATTGTATCCTACCATAAATTGCTCAATTGGTCCACCCATACGAGTGTCATCCCATTGGTAACAAATCTGTGCAACTGGCATAATATTTCCGTTCAAAGAAATCAAGAAATTGTCTGCATTTGCAACAATCAAACCAGCTGGATCAGCAATGGCTTTTTCACCTTGTGTTTTTGCAAGAGCTGGAGCAACTTTAACAAGACGCATCGCTAAACGCAATCTCATAGAGTTTACTACTTTTTGCCAAGCAGGAATACTTCCTTTGTAACTAGGATCAAATGCTTTAAAACCTGTGTATGCCTTATTAGCAGCAAAATCGGTTTGAATAGCATCTAAATCAGCAAACAATTGAGTATATAAGGCTGACTCTGTATCATAAGCGATACTAGCATCAGTAGAACCGTATTTGCTATAAATAACTGGACCATGAATGGCAGTTAATTTAGCCATAGCAATCACTCTTATTAATTTAGCCCAAGTAGCAAATAAAGGAAGATTGTTAGTTCCAGCTAAAGTAATGGTTTGTTTTGTTGGTGACATAATGCTACCATAAACACGTCCCCAATAAGAGTTCCAACGGATATAATAGGTAGTGTTGTTTACGTTACCTACGAAATCTGTAGGCGTGTTCATATAGCCCATCCAAGAATCAAAACAAAGATCTTCCTCTACTTGGTGACCAAATAAGTTAAATAAATAACCTGAGAAAGGCGATCCTACCAGATTAAAGTCTTGTTTTAAAAGAACATCTGAGATCTGATTTGGACTCTGATTGGTAGTTTCGAAATCTTTTGTACAAGATCCAAAAACAACCAGAATCATTGATGCAATTAATATTTTTTTCATAATGTAATTAATTTATATTTTTTACGTTTTTAGAAACTCAATTTTACGTTAAAGCCGAATGATCTTGTGGCTGGCATAGCAAACACATCATTTGACTGCATTCCGTTTCCTGTGCTCATTGCTTGTTCAGGATCAAATGGCGCAACTTTAGATAAGAAGAATAAGTTTCTACCTACAAATGAAACAGCAGCATTTTTAACAATGCTATTCTTCACTTTGAAGTTATAACCAAGAGACAATTGACCTAATCTAATGTTAGTTCTAGAATAGATGTAAGGTGACATAATTTTATTTCTATCTCCCACTGCGTTATAATAAATAACTGGGTCAATAGAAGTTACTGCAGTACCTGTACTTGAAACAGCATTGATTGGCATAGTAGCACTAGCTCTTGCATCAGCAGAACGTTGGCTTACTCCATAAGAATCTAAGAATGCTTCTGTTTTAGAAAAAGCAACTCCACCAAACTTACCGTTGATCAAAGCACTTGCAAACCAGTTACCAAAGTTTACTGTGTTATTCCAACCTGCAATCATATCAGGGTTAACATTACCTTGTTTAGTTTGAGCAGCCGCTTTAGTTGGAACACCAGCAGCACTTAAGATAATTCTACCACTTGCATCTCTTGCAAAGTCATAAACATATACATCCATGAAAGAACCACCTGCTAAAATTCTTGAACTGAAACCTTCATCATCACCACCAATTGTATAATTTGGTTGAGATGCGATCAATTCAACGATTTGGTTTTCATTGTGTGCTAAGTTGATTGAAGATTTCCACTTCAACTTATCTGTTTTAATGATATCCGCATCAATTGTAATCTCATAACCTTTGTTAACAATTTTACCTGCGTTAACATAATAAGAAGTATAGCCAGATCCAGAAGGAGCAGCTAAACTTAAGAATTGGTTTGTACTTACATCATTATAGTAAGTAAAGTCAATTCCAAATCTTCCTTTGAAGAATCTCATTTCAGCACCAAACTCATCCCCTGTGATAATCTCAGGTTGTAAGTTGGTAAAAGGAACCTGTGTATTTCTGTTGATACCACCGATGCCAGAAGGGCCACCTGCACCACCAATAGAGTTGTAAGGGTTAACCACGTTGTAAGGAACCTCATTACCAGTTTGAGAATGAGAAGCTCTTACTTTAAAGAAAGAAATGGCTTCAGGCAAAGTCATCATTTGACTGATGATTGCAGAAAGACCAAATGCTGGATACAAGTAAGATTGATTACCTGTCAAAGCCAATGTAGAAGCATAGTCATTTCTAGCTGATACATCTAAGTATACCATATCCTTCCAACCCACAGAAGCATTTGCAAATAAACCATCCTTAAGTGTTCTGCTATAAGTTGAGTTAAAGATAACGTTATAAGGCATGTTAGAGAAAGAGAAGAAGTTAGGATACTGTAAAGAAACAGTACCATTACCTACGCTCATACCATCTCCAAAAGTGTTTTTAGCATAAGAAGCTCCAGCAAGTGCATTCAAAGTGAAATCACCAAATGTATTGTTGTAAGATAAAATTCCATCTGCATAAACAGATTTGTCATTGTATCTAGAATAACTCCAAGTACCATTAGGACTTACACTTACAGAGTTTCCACCTGCAGCATAACGGTTATCGTTTACTACATCATTGTAATCCATATTCGCTCTAGTTTCAAATTTCCAATGCTTAGTAATGTCGTATTGTAATTTAACATTCGCAATTACACGATTTTTTGTTTGAAGTTTAGAGTCTTTATTCAATTCCCAGAAAGGGTTGTTTTGCTTTTCCTCTGTAGAATACCAGCTCATTTGATCCATGTTTCTAGCAGTATTGAAAATAGAGTATTGTTTTTTATACCCAGCAAAATCTCTTTCTCTTGCAAATAAATACAAACCAGTTAATGGGTTATTGTAATAACCTGCACCTGGACGATTGTATGATTTTTCACTAGAGAAAATAACATTTGAACTTAAAGTCATTTTATCATCTAAAAATTTAGTTGATTGATTTAAGCTAATTGTGTTTTTATCATAAGTGTTAGTTGGCATTACTCCTTTTACTGTAGAATTAGAATAAGAGAAATAAGCTGTTGTTTTATCAGATCCACCACTGATTGAAACGCCATTTGTAGCGTTTACTCCAGTTTGGAAGAAATCTTTAATATAATCTTGTTGGTAAGAACCTGGAGTTTTAGACCAGCTATAATCACCAGAACCAGTTGGTGTACCATATTTGTATTGGAAATCAGGTAAACCAGACACTTGATCCATTACAGTGCTTGAGTTAAAGTTAACTGCAATCTTACCGTTTTTACCTTTCTTAGTTGTAATCAAGATTACACCATTTGCACCTTGGCTACCATATAATATAGATGCGTTGGCACCTTTTAATACGTTTACGCTTTCGATGTCATCAGGGTTGATAGTTGTAAGACCATCACCACCATCAGTTCCACCATATGAACCTGGTTGGCCACCTTTGTTGTTCACCATCGGAACCCCATCAATTACATACAAAGCTTCAGAAGTACCTATAAGTGATTTAGCACCTCTTAATACTGCTTTTGTAGATCCACCAGCACCAGAAGCACTCACTTTTACATCAATACCTGCGGCTTTACCACTTAATGCATCCATGAAGTTAGGAGAAGCTGATATTCTAAGCTCATCACCACTAACTTGTTGTGAAGCATAGGTCAAAGCTTTCTTCTCACGCTTGATACCTAATGCAGTTACTACGACTTCGTTAAGTTTGTTAGAAGATTCTGTTAAACTAATGGTGATAGAAGATGCACCAGCTGGTACAGCTACTTCTTGAGTTTCATAGTTTAAAGATTTTACTACCAAAGCTTTAGCTCCATTTGCAGAAATAGTAAAACTACCGTCTGCTTTGGAAATTGCACTACCGCTTTGACCTTTTACTGAGATAGAAGCTCCAGCGACAGCTTGGCCATCGTTTGCAGAGACAACTTTACCAGAAATGGTTTTAGTTTGTGCATTCGAAAATAGTCCCCAGAATAAGATAGGGATTATAATCAATTGTTGTAAAATGCGTTTTTGCATAATCGTTTTTTTTTTGATATATAAATTAATAATTCGTGTATTAAATTTATGACAGATTTTTTATAAAACACAAAATAAAGTTAAAAAACTTTTAAAAAGCTCATAAAAATATGATAAATATACATTTATACATAAATTAATAACTATATGTATATAAATATATAGTCTGTTTTTGTTTAAAAAATGCTTTCTCAAACGTTTGCGTTTTGGCATTTTACCACCTATTTTTAAATATTTTTTTAAAAACCTTTGATTTTGTTAGCTTTTGATTGAACCGTAACAATTAATTAACATATAACAAATAGGGGTCATCACAATTGTTTTGAAAGCATCGATATTACCCTACTTGAATTATTTGTTGATTATCTCTTTAACTTCATGTCCAATCAAAGCATGAAATTCAAACCATAAAGTGTTGAGTCATTCAATACTTTTTATTGCTTTGATTCCACAAAAAAATAATGCGCGCTGTGCCGATAAAAATTATAAAAAAAGGAATAGCGGATACCATTCAAGACCAAGGCCGGTATGGGTTTCAGCACATTGGCATTCAAGTCAATGGAAGCATGGATTATTTATCTGCCCAATTGGCAAATGCACTCGTTAACAATCCAATTGACTACCCTGTTTTTGAATTGCATTTTCCAGCAAGTAGTTTTTGTTTTACTAGCAACTATATCATTTGTATCACAGGCGCCAATTTTGTTCCAGTAATAAATGAAAAAAGTATTGAGTTAAATAAACCCATTCAAGTATTCAAAAACGATGTATTGCAATTTTTAAAACCAATTGAAGGTAGTTTTGCTTACCTGGCCATTCAAGGAAAAATCAATGCCCCAGCCTGGTTGAACAGTCAAAGCTTTGCTGCTACAACCCTACAAAAAGATACGGAATATGATACAACACCTTTGGAGAATGCCAATTTTACGAATGATGCTTTGCATACCGATTTCATTGCTTCTATTCAAAATACCATTTTCTCTACTTCCCCCATTCGCTTTATTCCAGGACCGGCTTGGAACGACTTAACGGAGGCATCTTTACAACAATTATTAACCCAACCCTTTTTTACCACCTTGCAAGCCAACCGAATGGGTTATTTATTAAAAGGGCCAATGCTTAATTTAACAAAGCCCAATCAATATTTATCTGCTGCAGTTACTAATGGAACTTTGCAACTTTTACCCAATGGCTCACTCATGGTTTTAATGGCCAATCACCAAACCATTGGAGGTTATGCGAATTTGGGTCAAATTATTTTGGTAGATTTACCCAGGTTTGCTCAATTAAAAAATGATTCATCCTTTCATTTTAGTTTAACCCATGTCAACACCGCACATCAATTATACCAACAAATTCAAAAAGGGTTTATCCATTGACCTGAATTGTGATATGGGCGAAGGAATGGGGAACGAAGCCGAACTCATGCCTTTTATAAGTAGTGCAAATATTTCTTGTGGCTTTCATGCGGGCAATACCGATGCTATCAAAAAAACAATTGAACTAGCATTGCAACATCAGGTGGCTATTGGCGCTCACCCTGGCTATGCAGACAAAATTAATTTTGGTAGAATTTCACAAATGGTTTCCTTACTAGAATTGGCCGAACTCATTGCCGAGCAAATGTATGTATTTGAAAGAATTGCATTGCCCTTAGGCGCTTCCTTGCATCATGTGAAATTACATGGTGCCTTATACAATGATTGTGCAAAGGATGCTTCGCTAAGTAAAATATTTATTCAAACCATTCAAGCCATTGATCCAGATTTAATTATTTACGGCTTAAGCGGAAGTCAAACTATTACGCAAGCAAAAATAATGGGACAGCCTTTTGCGAATGAAGTTTTTGCGGATAGAACCTATCAACAGGATGGTCAATTAACACCCAGGTATTTAGACCATGCCATGATTGACAATGCCGAAGAAGCTTGCGATCAAGTACTAAAAATAATTTTTGATCAAAAAGTAAATACGGCGCATGGCACTCCTATTTCGCTCGAAGCCAATACCGTTTGCGTTCATGGAGATGGCCCCAATGCCATTGAAATTGCTACCGCTTTACATACCTGCATGAAAAAAAATGACATTGAAATCAAACATGTCTAAAACTACCAGCCCCTTTAAATCGATGACCGGCCTTGGTTTAGGCGCCGCTTTTCTAATGGCCAACTCCTCCATTGGGCCTGGATTTTTAACACAAACTTCTTATTATACCGAACAACTCATTACCAGTTTTGGTTTTGTTATTTTACTTTCAATTATTTTAGATTTTGGTGCACAAATAAATATTTGGCGTGCGATTACTTTAAGTGGTATGCGTGCGCAAGAAATTGCCAACAAATTATTTCCTGGATTAGGTCATGTACTTTCTTTGTTGGTCGTATTAGGTGGCTTTGCTTTTAATATCGGAAACATTGCAGGTTGCGGATTGGCTTTAAATATTTTAACAGGTATTTCTTTTGCCAAAGGCGCTTTATTAAGTGGCATCGTAGCCATTGTTATTTTTTGGGTAGATGAAATTGGGAAAGTATTGGATCAGCTCACTAAAATATTAGGCATCTTAAAAATAAGTTTGACACTGCTTATTGTTTATGCAGCTCACCCACCTATTTTAGAAGCTGTGCACCATACTTTTATTCCAGAAAAAATTTCTTTGTTGGCCATTGTTACCATTGTGGGCGGAACAGTCGGAGGCTATATCACTTTTTCAGGGGCACATCGTTTGATTGATGCTGGCATATCAGGCGCCGAACACATTCCATTTGTAACCAAAAGTGCAAGTAGAGGTATTTTAATTTCTTCCTTCATGCGTTTTATTTTATTTCTTGCAGCAGTGGGGATAGTAAGCAAAGGAATTCATTTGGATAAGAACAATCCTGCAGCTACCGTATTTGAATCAGCAGGTGGAAGATGGGGTTTGTTTATTTTTGGCATTGTTTTATGGAGTGCTGCTATTTCATCGGTGATTGGGGCTTCTTACACTTCTTATAGTTTTATTAAAAATTTAAAAGTAAAGTTGCTGCAAAACGAACGCAGGTCCATTACAGCATTCATTACCATCTCCACTACTATTTTTATTTTCTTGGGTAAGCCAAAAGAATTGTTGTTGATGGCTGGACTAGTGAATGGATTTATTTTACCCTTTGCGCTTTCTATTATGCTTATTGCGGGAAGAAAATTACCTGTATTAAAACAATACAAATATCCTATTTGGATGGAAGCCATGGGCTGGATGGTGGTAGCCATGATGGGCACCATGAGTGTGCTAGCACTAATACAACAATTTGGTTAAGGATCATTATTTGAACTAATTTTTATCAGTAGGCCCTTGCTCTAGCATTTCCAATTTATTTTCTTTGGGCTTAAAACCAAAATTATACCTCAATGAGAGGCCCCATCTTCTTGAATCTGTTTCTCTGTAGCCTACGGCATTTTGCGTCCCTTGGTGTAATTCAAAATGATTGTTATTGGTAAATAAAAAATCGTTGTAGCTAGCAGTGATAATTAATTTTTTCTTTAAAAATTGTCGGTTGATAGATGTATTGAGCGTACCAAAATTTGATAATTCATAAAATTGTTGTTGCCCATTGATTCTCCAAAAACCATTTAAAGTAATGGTTGACAACCCATCTATCTTATAGGATTGAAAAGTAAAAATAGCCCAAGTGCCTCTGTTAAAAACAATGGGTTTGCCTTCGTAATATCCCGTATAATCATTTCGATTGTATTGCGTCCCTAACACTGCAAAATATTTTTTACCGGGTGGAATCACCCCAATGATTCTAAAATAAGTTTCTTTACTCTTACTTAAATTATCATAAGTACGATAACTCACTTGCTTATTGGTTGGTGATTGATATACCACATTGGTAAAAATGTCAGTGGTTTCATTTACGCCATAAGCAAACAAAGGTTTGTCATTCACACTAATGTTGGCTTCGTAATTATTGGTAAATTGGGGTTTCAAATTGGGATTGCCCACTTCGTATAAATAAGGATCTATGTACCTTGCAAAAGGATTTAAATAATCATAAGAAGGTCTGCTAATTGTTTTTCGATACACCAAAAATCCGCGCAGCTCGTAATCCATAATCATCATAATTTTTCTGCTCAAATAAACATAAGGAAAAGCATCTGCACGATTTACAGAAAAAGTAGTATCCCTTGGAACCAATTGATGGCCTTGCATCATCGTTTGCTCTATTCTAGAACCTACTTTCAAAACAACCGGCCCCCAAGTTTTTGAGGCTTGTAAATACCCCGCATTAATTTGTTCTTTAAAATTGAAACTGCTGGTTCTAAAAGGATCTGGAGCCACTTGCCCTAAAATGCTTTTAGTATAATTGGAATGATTGTCAAAATTTAAAACAGATGTTTTAAAACCGGACTCTATCACTAAACCAAAACCTTTTTTCTTGAAATCGGACTGATAAGTAAAATAATTTCTGTCATTTCCATTGTTGCCATTACCACCCGTACTCGTATTATTAGCTACAAGTACATTGGTATAAATTTGATCGGTACTGCTGTTGGAAAAATTAAATGAAACGTCATTCACCCATTCTCCTCCTACGGTATCCAATTTTAACTTTACTCTAAAAGATTGATTGATAAAATTATTATACCCATTGTTGCTTACATTGGAATTTAAATTGCCGCTATTTTGATTGGTAGAAATTTGATGTAAAAAAGATGCACTATTGGTGGTGTTGTCAAATTTATTTTGACTCATTCTGCCATCGTAACTTAATTCCCAATTTTCCTTTAAAGTTTTTCCAAAGCCATACCCCACACTAATTGCCGTATTGGGAGATACAGCTCTGGCCTGCTGCTTTAATACAGAATCAATGGTAATATTTCTATCTGTGTTGGTGATGGAATAACTATCGCTGTTACTGTACTGCGCGTTTACGTAGGAATTTAATTTGTCATTGTTGTTGTTTAAATTAAACCCAATAAATTGATTGCCATACACGCCTTGGCCAAAACCTGTATTTAAAGATCCGTTCACGCCTAATTTTATACCCTTCATTAAAACGATATTAACCAACCCACCACCACCAGAAGCATCATATTTAGCAGAAGGCGTTCTAATCAATTCTATTTTTTGAATGGAATTCGGGGGCAAACTTTTTAATAAAATAGCAATGTCTGATGCGCTCATTTTTAAATCACGCCCATTTATTTGTACACCAGCTGGTGACAATCCATTTAAATAAATATTACCATCCTGGTCAATATAAATACCAGGAACTTTTTCAACTGTTTCGTACGCATTGGTAGAACTTGCAGCCAAAGGCTCTGGATCAACCACCGACTTGTCATCTTCTTGGCGAATTAATGGCTTGGAAGATTTTACGACTACTTCTTTTAATTGATTGGGATCCTCCAATAGCTTAATAGCAATCATGGTTTGCTCTTTGATCACAAAATCTTTAGTATACTTTTTATATCCTAAAGCAGCAATATTGAAATTAAAGGTCTTATTGGGAACTAAGTTTATTTTCACTAAACCGATGCTGTCTGTTATGTAATTGAAAGATTTAGCACTATCGTCTTTAGCAATAATTTTAATGTTGGCATAACCCACCGGGTTATTTTTAGCATCCAACACTTTAATCTGCATGGGACGCTGTTGCGCGATGGTACTAAATGCAATAAGAATTGAAAAAGCATATAGTATATTAACTTTATAAGACATCTATGTGGAGAATAGCGGGTTCGAACCGCTGACCTCTTGCATGCCATGCAAGCGCTCTACCAACTGAGCTAAT